>FWPV01000393.1_pt1 | contig 141620 bp, 114 predicted proteins | sample 2228371 | NCBI WGS metagenome assembly FWPV01 (sample SAMEA103939776, study PRJEB20133) | metagenome | reverse complement strand
CAATCTTGATGTACCTACAGGGAATGTAGACGGTGCATCATTCTCAACAGATGCCACTCCACAATTATCCGCTGTTACCGGTGTACCCAGTGTTACAGTTCCTGTGCAAAGTCCGGCTGTATTATTACCCTGAACATTTGCAGGTGCGGTAATCGTTGGTTTTTGATTATCTACTACTGTTACTGTAAATGAACAACTTGAACTTCCTACTGCATTCGTAGCTGTTGCTACTACAGTTGTTGTACCTACAGGGAAGCTGGCTCCTGATACCACCGGATCACCATTGATGGTATAAGTAATAGTAGAAGCCGGAATTCCCACAGTTTCTGTTGCAGCAAAATTCACATTGGCTGCACATGTACCAGCAGCTGCATTCACGGTAATATTAGCCGGACAAGTAATTACCGGCGCTACTCCTACTACCGTCACTGTAAATGAACACTGCGTTGATAATCCTGCTGCATCGGTTACACGATAAGTAACAGTAGTAGTACCGATTGGGAAAGTTGATCCGCTGGCAAGACCTGCAGTTCTTACAGTTGTTGCACCGCTACAATTATCTGTGCCTACAGGTGTGGTATAATTCACCACTGCACCGTCCGCACTAGTAGCAGTAACATTGATATTGGCAGGACAACTGATCACAGGTGGTTGTACATCACGTACCGTTACAGTGAAGCTACATGTGCTTTCATTGCCTGATTCATCCCGAGCAACAAATGTATTGGTAGTAACACCTACTGGGAACACAGAACCTGATGGTAAACCAGCTGTCTGTGTAATGCTGATTTGACCACCGCCCAATTGGGTACCATCTACCCATTTCCAACCCAGATAGTTTTGACTGGCATTACCGGGCTCTTGGAATCCAGGTACAGTTTTGTCCTGATATCCACCTACCCAAGTATTACCGCCATAAGGAGCCAGGAATGTGCTTTCGCCTAAAGTGTTAATAGATGCCAGATCACCACCTATCGCTTGAGCAGCAGTACGTGACGATGTCCACGTTGCAGAGCCATTCGATATATAATAGGTATGGCCACCATAATTACCAATCCATGTATAACCTGAGTAAACATTTGAACGGATATCATTGAACTCAACAATAGATCTGTTGAATGAAGAGTTCGGTAAATCATTCCATGTTCCATTGGTATATAGTTGAACATAATCTTCATTCGCATTTTGGAAGTTATTCGGCTCGCCTCCACTCCAGAAGTTAAATGCTCCGCCACTACAATTATCAGTTGCAGTTGGATTGATGAAGTTCACGACTGCACCACAAGTATTCGTAGCATTATTAACAGTTATTGGAGCAATACAAGTAATCACAGGAGCCGTAACATCTTTCTTCGTCACAGTAATGGTACATGTACTACTATTACCTGATGCATCAGTTACTGTAAAGCTTACAATCATATCTCCTTTATCATTCACTACTGATCCTGCTGCCGGACTTTGTGTAATGGTCAAAGAGCCAGTAGCTGTACAATTATCACTCACAGTTAACAGACTTCTGTAATCAGGTAAAATTGCTTTACAAGTTGCATCCAGATCAATTGTTTGATTAGAAGGACATGTAATCACTGGTTTTTCAGTATCTGAAATCGTAACACTAACAGCATTTGAAATAGCTGATGTACATCCTTCAACGGTTACTGTTGCTGAATAGTTACCAGTAGTTGGCGCCTGATAAACGCGATCGCTTGCGCCAGAAATATCTACACCATTACGCTTCCATTGATAGGTTGCATTAGGGATAGAAGTTGCTTCAAGCGTAACTGTGTTACCCGGACATACAGATGTATTTCCGTTTGCACTGATACTGATCACCGGCAGAGCCTTCACTGTGAAATTAGTAGTGATCACACTGCCACATTCTGTTCTGTAAGTAATAACAGTTGTACCAGGACTTACAGACACCACAACACCGGTATTGGCATTAATAGTTGCTACATTGGTATTACTACTGCTCCACAATCCACCGCCGATAGTATTCGATAGCGTACTACCTGCTCCAATACACACTGAAGTGGTACCGGTAATAGGAGCAGTTGGTGGAACATAGTTTGAGCAAGTACCATTATTGGTAGAACCAGATGCAACCCAATTCGAACTACTGCCTGTTAGAGCCAAATTCGTGAGTTGACCATTTCTGGCATTTCCACTTGCATCATTGAGTGTAGTTTCTGTAACATTATCAAAATTCACAAAGCCTTGGTTGAAACGATAGTATTGCTGTAAACCTGTTAATCCTGATGGATTTAGTTCACAGTTTTTACTGTTATTGATCTCCCCTTCACATAACACTCTATTCCAAATACGCACTTCATCAACGGTTATGTTACCGAAACGACCCGCATTATGTCTTACATCTTTTCCAATATGGATAACTGAGTTTGCATTATTGACGATTCCATTTGTAACACCAGGTCCTGTTGCTTCTAATACCCCGTCAACATAAAACTTAGTACCAAACTCACTGGCCACACCCACATAATGATGCCAACCACCCGCTCTAATTGGTACAGTTACCCCTCTCCAAGTTCCGGCATCATTGACTAAGAAATCAATTCCTCCTGTTGTATTCGGATGCATCAGCCATACATTGGTAGACATATTATCTACACCTGATGTAGCTTGTCCCATCACTGAACCATAAGGCATGATGGCAGAAGGTGTATTCATCCAGAATTCTACTGTGATTTCTTTTTGGAATGCTCTGAATGGATTATTAACAGTTACAAAGTCATTCACACCATCAAAGTTGAGTGCAGTAGCTACCACGGTTGGAGCATTTACTGTAACAGTAAATGAACAAGTAGTAGCATTACCAGCAGCATCCGTTACCCGATGCGTTACAGTAGTTGTTCCTTGAGGGAAAACAGATCCACTTGCTAAGCCTGCAATTCTTGTGGTGGTTGCACCCGGACAATTATCCGTTCCAACAGGTGCTACATAATTCACAACTGCTCCTGCTGCACTTGTTGCTGTTACTGTAATATTAGCAGGACAAACAATACTTGGCAGTTGCACATCACGTACCGTTACTGTGAAACTACGAGTAGTTTCATTACCTGATTGATCTCTGGCAACAAATGTATTGGTCGTAACACCAACAGGGAATACAGATCCGGAAGGTAATCCGGCTGTTTGCGTGATGGTGATTGGATCAGCACCCAATCTGGTACCATCCACCCATTTCCATCCTCCAAAATTCTGAGCAGCATTTCCGGGCTCTGCGTATTGAGGATCACTACCATCTTGATAAGCCCCTGTCAATACGAAGATGCCATTTGTACCAAAATTAGTTGCCAAATAGTTGCTAAGGTAGCTATTTTCACCTAGCGTATTGATCGAAACCAAATCGCCACCAATAGACTGCGCAGCTGTACGTGCAGTAGCCCAATTCGCAGCAGTATTTGAAAGATAATAAGTATGACCGTTATACTCTCCTATTCTATTATAACCGGTAAACACAGTTGTAATAACAGTATTGAATTCAACTATTGAACGAAGAGCAAAAACGCTCGAAACATCGTTCCATTTGCCATCGGTCCTTAATTCCATTCGGTCTTCAATTGATGCCCCATTATTAGGTTCATTTGTATTCCATGAATTAAATGAAGGTCCGCTGCAATTATCCGTAGCAGTTGGACTTGAATAATTTACCACCGCGCCACAAGTATTGGTGGTATTATTAACTGTGATAGGTGCTGAAATACTGCTGATGATAGGAGCAGTTACATCTAGTTTATCTACTCCCATAGTACAGCTAATGCTATTACCCGAAGCATCTGTCACCGTAAATGTAACGATCAATGCACCTCTTTTGCTCACTACTGTTCCTGCTGCAGGACTTTGTGTAATCTGCAAAGATCCTGAAGGAGTACAATTATCTGTAGCATTCACTAAGCTTCTGTAATCCGGTATAGTCGCTTCGCAAGATGTATTGAGATTCAGGGTTTGGTTAGGAGGACAACTAACGATTGTTGGCGCTTGTACATCACGTACTGTTACTGTGAAGCTGCTTGTACTTTCATTACCTGATTCATCTCGAGCAACAAATGTATTGGTAGTAACACCAACAGGGAATACGGATCCGGAGGGTAATCCGGCTGTTTGTGTGATGGTTATTTGACCAGCACCCAACTTAGTTCCGTCTGTCCATTTCCATCCGCCAAAATTCTGAGATGCATTACCAGGCTCTGCATATTCAGGATCATTAATATCCTGATAACCACCTGCCCAAGTTGCAATGCCATTGACACCAAAAGTAGCCGTCAAATAATCTCTGAGGAAGTTATTTTCACCAATTGTATTAATAGAAACCAAATCACCACTTATTGCTTGTGCAGCGGTACGTGAACTAGACCAGCTAGCAGCAGCACTTGAAAGGTAATAAGTATGCCCCTCGTAAACTCCCATTCTACTGTAACCTGCAAAGGTTGTAGTAATAACTGTATTAAATTCTACAATTGAACGTAGCGTAGATGAATTCGGCAGATCATTCCATCTACCATTGGCCATCAATTCCAAATAATCTTCACGCGCTGGATTAGCATTATTGGGTTCACTTGAATTCCAGAAATTAAATGCAGGCCCACTGCAATTATCAGTAGCAGTTGGTCTTGTATAATTTACCACCGCACCGCAAGTATTGTTAGTATTATTAACTGTAATAGGCGCTATAGAGCTAATTACAGGAGCAGTTACATCAAATTTATCTACTCCTATTGTACAGCTATTACTATTACCAGATGCATCTGTCACTGTAAATGTGACGATCAATGCACCTCTTTTGCTCACGATTGTTCCAGCAGCCGGACTTTGTGTAATCTGCAAAGATCCTGAAGGAGTACAATTATCTGTAGCATTCACTAAGCTTCTATAATCAGGAAGCGTTGCTTCACAAGATGCATTCAGATTCAGGCTCTGGCTAGGAGGACAAGTAATGGTTGGTTTGATAACATCTGTGATCGTTATTACAACAGCATTTGATACTGATGAAACACATCCACCATTAGTAACAACGGAAGTATAACTACCAGATGTTGTTGCAGTATAACTTGCGTTAGAAGCCCCGTTTATAAGAACCCCATCTTTAAACCATTGGTAAGTCGATCCATTTGGAGCTGTAGCATTCAATGTAACGCCGCTACCCGGACAAGCACTAGTTCCACCGGCTGCTGCGATAGTAACAGTTGGTAGCGGATTAACCGATACAGTTAAGGTAGATACTCCACCACAAACTGTTTTATAAGTAATCGTAGTGGTACCGGCACTAACAGTAGTAACTTGACCTGTAGTAGCATTGATGGTTGCTACTCCTGTATTACTACTTGTCCATGTTCCACCGGCGTTTGTATTTGTCAATGTCGGAGACTGACCCATACAGAAACTATTGCCACCCAAAATAGGGGCAGTTGGAGGTACAAAAGCATTGACAATACCTGTATTAGTAGAACCGGATGCTGCCCAATTCGAGCTCGCTCCATTCAGTGTAAAGTTATTCAGTGTACCGTTTCTATTATTACCGCTAAGGTCAGTAAGTGTTGTAACTGTTGAATTATTGGCATCTACAAAACCTTGATTGAATCGATAATATTCTTGAAGACCATTTTGTCCCGTAGGATTGATCTCAACATTTTTATTGGCATTAATCTCTTCAACACACAATGCACGGCTCCAAATACGTAATTCATCCAATATCATAGTACCATAACGGTTATCTGGATCCCCATTTGCAATGTGACGTGTAGCAAACCGAACATCTTTACCGATATGAATGACAGAATTCGGATTGTTTACAATCGAATTTGAAACACCATCTCCAGTATGTACCAAAACTCCATCTACGTAAAATTTAGTATAAGCACCGGTCGACACAGCTGCATAATGATGCCATTCATTCGCCGTAATGTTACCTGTTGTTCCTCGTAAAGTACCTGCATCATTTACATAAAAAGTCATGGTACCATTTCTATTGGGGTGCATCAGCCATACTGTATTCGTTGTGGCGTTATTGTCACCTTGCCCCATCACAGAACCAAAAGGTAAATTCGCATTGGGTGTATACATCCAAAACTCAACCGTCATTTCTTTCTGAAAAGCTTCAAAAGGATTATTGACACTGACATAATTTAATCTGCTGTTATCATTGATCGCTAAACTTGGATCGAATTTCAATGCAGTAGCAGGAACAGATGCTGTAGCTGTAATTACTACTTGCCCATGTCCTGTTCTAATACCGGACATATTTGTTTGGTTAGTACCTACATTATAAGATCCACCACCACCACCATACGTGGAATAACTCGACCAACCCCCAGCAGCAGCTCCTCCAGAATAGCCCCCACCGCCACCAGGCGAACCTAATTGTCCTCCTCCTCCTCCTCCAAATCCGCCCTTGGTCAAAGAACTATAACAAGTATTACCGTCCCCTCCAGTTCCTCCATTCAAAAATGATTTACCCCCAAAAGCTGTACTACAATGTGTTCCACCATTAGCCCCATTTGTATAAAATCCCCCTCCTGCTCCTCCTTGATATGACCCGGCACTGCTTCCACCATTACCCGCTGTTCCTCCTGTAGCAGTAGTATAACAAACTATTGATGAACCTGATGTACCTACTTGACCATGTGCATAGTTAATGTCACGAGTACAAGCAGTACCATAAGTCTGTGAAGGAGCACCACCTCCCCCTCCAGCTATGAGTAATGGTACATTCCCTGTTTGTCTAACTACAAATGACCCACCACCACCGCCATTCTCATTTCCATGAGGTCCTCCGGAACCTCCTCCCATTTCGCCTACTAAAATTCTCAATACTTCTCCCGGTGTAACAGCAAAAGTGCCTTTCATGTAAGCCCCTCTTCCACCACCGCCACTCACACTTGTATTATATACTGTTGTCCCTCCACCACCTTGCGCACCCCACGCTTCGATCGTTAAACTTGTTACTCCTACCGGAACCGTATAATTCACAATATTTGAAGAATAACTAAAGGTCGTTGTGGTAGTAGTCTGCGCAAACGATGCAACAGACATCAATAGAGTACACAATAAGGTACTCAAAAGTTTGGGTAAACTTGTTTTCATAAGGCTAGCTATAAAAGATGTAGAAAATGTAGATCGATTGACTACCGAAGATTTTGTCGAATACTGACAAAAGGAATGATGTTCTTGATGTTCAGATGGTACAAAAACATAAGAGCATGACACTGCATCATACGATACAGCATGCAATGGATTTGGTTGCATACAGTTAGTTCGGTTGTATAAAATTGTACCTTCTGCAGATACAGTTTTATGGTTTGGATTTATTGATTGGATATTGGAATTGTGAAACAATTCCCTCAAGATTTTAAAAAAAACAAGCAGAATTGTATCATCCTAAACTATCTATTACAAAATGAATCATATAATAAATGCCTGAAAATGATGCGAATGGTATTAAATGAGGTGCGAAATGCACAAATGTGATTATCAAATACCAAAATAACCTGACAAAGCGATAAAGTATTATTTTGTGCAAACGGTATGCGAATCATTGTCTTGATCATATTAATTGTTCAGGTAACACAGCTTAAAAGCCAATCTTCAAATGCAACGTATTGGGGTCAATCATCTTGGCAAAAAGTGGCTAACCAACAGAAACCAGAACCCCTTATTCATAAAGTTGAAAGCTTTCCCGTCAAAAAGGTCATTTACAAAGACAGCATAGAAAGCCTCTTCCACAAAAAAGTAAACCCCGGTACCATTTTCCTGAAAAAAGGGCCTACCATTCCGGTATCTCAACCCTATACAATTGTTGGAAAAAAGTTGGCAACACCACAGGTAATCCAAGCCCCACCTCTACAAATCAGAGATGATGTTGGATTCAATATCAATTACACCGACAAGAAACATGGCTTTCCTGCATTATATGCTTACGATTTTGCGGAAGACAATGAACATAACATCTGGATTACGACTGAGAAAGGTGTAATGAGTTACGACGGATACTTTTATAAATATTACCTCCACCCCAATAATGTACCCGAATTAGACAAATCTTTTATATTATTCGATCATCAAAAAAGATTATGGGTAGCAAGCAATCACGGACTCTATTTCATTCAAAAAGATTCTGTTTTCACGCTACAACATCCTGAAATTGATTTCTCAACTATTGACTGCGAAGAAATCATTACAGACCAATACAAAAGAATATGGATACCTACCAAAAGTTATGGGGCGATTTGTATAGATGGCAATACCATTAAAGTCTATGATAAGCGATGCGGACTTCGAAATAATTTTGTAGAAGCCATGATGGTAGATCATAAAGGAAACTTATGGATGGCCAGTCGCGAAAATGGAGTAGTATTAATTGAACCCCATCAAATGCGCATGTTTTTCAGCAATACGAAAAGCATGAAATACCATAATTTTCTGTCTTTCTATGAAGACCAAAATGGCGTTTGGGCAGGAAGTTTTGTTTCCGGCTTATTCAGATTCGGCCCTACTGATACACTTCAATTTTCAGTAAATGGAAGATTTAGTGAAACCGTATTGGATATCAAAAAAGCACCTGCGGGTGGAATATGGGTTTCCTTTTATGGGAATTCTCTCGCTTATATCTCCGGGAATAAATTATTACGACTCAATCAAACCAACGGACTCCTCAATAGGTTTCCAATGCGTCTATTTGTAGACAGTTTTGAAAATGTATGGACAAGTAATACATCCGGATTTTCAAGGGTCAACGATAATAGTTTTTATTTGAATCGATTTAGCATCCCCGGCATTGGCCACATAAACACGATCGTAAAAGACCCTGCCCGAAATGGAGAATGGATGGTTACGTTTGGCTATCATCTTCTTTTTAAAAAAGGAAATACAACCATTGCACATACTTATACAAATCCAAACGGAATTCTGCCATTCGTATTTCTGAATGGAGGAGCACTCCATAAAGATGGTTCCTTTTGGATTGGCACCTACGGAGAAGGTTTTGCTCGTGTTACCGACAAAAGATTTATTCGTTACACATACTCAGAACTTATTGATCATCATGTCGTCTTATCTGTTAAAACAGATCAAGAAGACAACGTTTGGTTCTGTCCCAGCCGATATGGATTGATCATGTACGACAATAACAAATTTTGGCATTATACCGATAAATCAGGATTGATCTCCAATAATGTCTTACAACTATTTGTAGACACAAATAAAACACTTCATTGGACTTTTGTTCAAGGCGTTCAAAGATTAAAAAAAGAAACACTGGAGACTTTTTATATCAATAATCAGGTATTCAAAGACAAAGTCAATCAGATGATCCGGCTAGATAAAGACCGAGTACTTTGGGCAACCGAAAATAGCGGGCTTCTATTGTTGGAAGGAGACAAAGTGTACCAGTTTACAAAAGAGAATGGCCTTGTATCCAATACAATTAAGTTATTGATAAAAGATGCATATGGTAAGGTATGGATAACGACTGAAAAAGGCATTGAATCATTCAAGATAAATCGTCTTTCAATTACTGATCATACAATTTATAACCAATCAAATGGCAGTTATCTTTTAGATCCTCAAAATGTTTTTCTGGATACCAATGGCTTTCCTTACTGGGTTGTTGGAGAAACAAAACTAGTCTTTGATACAGGATTCATACGCAAGAACAATACTCCCATTTTAAATTTCAAAGAGATCATATTTGACAACGAAATAAAAAAAGCACCAAACATTATTTCAGTTCTTCCAAATCAGAAAATAGCTATAACATATAAAACCATTTTCTGGGGTATGGAAAGCAGCTTAAAACTGAGTTACCTTCTTATCTCTCATAAAAATGATACAACAGAACGCCCCATTCAAAATACAGATCGAATTTTGATCAGTGATATCATACCTGGAAAGTATAAGGTTTTACTTAAAGCGGTAACGAATAATAAAACCTTTTATTCAAATGCTATCACTATCACTGTCAGTGATTTCTGGTACAACACATGGACATTCAGGATTACCATGGGGGCCCTTATTGTAATGTCGATTATATTTTATTTCAGGAGAAAGTCATCCGCGCAGTTACGCATCAATGATGAGCTTCAAAGAAAAGTTCAGGAACAAACTAAAGAAATTAAGAAAGAAAAAGAAGCGCTTTTCGAGAGTTATCAAACAATCGATCAACAAAATAAAGAGAAAGATGTCTTGATCGACGAAATCAATCATCGTGTAAAAAATAATCTCCAATTCATAGCAGCTATATTAGAAATGCAGGTCGGTAAACAATATTCACCTGAAGCCATTGAAGCTTTGCTAGGGACATCCAGAAGAATAAAAGCCATGTCACTGATACATGAACTGCTATATAACAAAAAAGATACAAAAGGCTTATCCATTAAATCATACATCTATGAACTAATTGATAATTTGAAAGAAATGGCTGATACACATATTCAGCCTGTTCATATCGAATTGAAAATTGATTCACTTATAATAGATTCAAAAAAAGCTTTAGCAATTGGAATGATCGTTTCAGAATTAGTTAGCAATTCTTATAAACATGCGTTCAAAAACGTTGGTAAACCAAAAATATCCATCACACTAAAAAATGATGTCTTGCATAAAAAGATCATACTAACGATTGAAGACAACGGTATAGGTTACCAATCATTGAATCAAAAAGATGCGGGATTAGGTAGAAGATTAGTAGATATTTTCAGTAGACAACTGGAGGGCATCTATGAACTAGATACAGAAGGAAAATTCATGTATACTTTATATATTAACGATACAGATCATGAAAAATATTAAAATACTCATCATTGAAGATGAAGTTTTAATTGCGGAACATATTAAGGATTACCTCACAGGATTCGGCTTCAGTGAGCTATTTATGGTACATTCAAAAAAAACTGGCATTGAAGCAATAGACTATATTCAACCTGAACTTATTCTACTCGACCTCCATTTGGAAAAACCCAAAGATGGAATTGAAATTGCAAAATATATAGACGAAAAATATTCGACCCCTTATATTTTTATCACTGCTAATGCAGATATTCTCATCGTACAAGAAGCAGTTCAAACAAAAGCGACCGGCTATATTGGTAAACCAATCAAAAAAACGGAATTATTCGCATCGATTCAATTAGCATTGAAACCTATATTAAAGCCACAGGTAGCATTTTTAATGGTGAAAGAAAATAATGAGACCATAAAAGTGACGCTAGAAGATATACTCTACTTAGAGAGCAGTAGTAACTATATTTTTATATACACAAAAGCTAGAAAAATAATTACCAGACAATCTCTTGAATGGGCAGAATTTCAACTCTCCCGACATCAGTTTATGAAAGTACACCGCTGCTTCATTATCAATTTATATGCTATTGAAAAAATGACATCGAAGTCTGTCTGGATCAATCAAACAGAAATACCGGTATCAAGAACTTACAGTTCAAAAATCAATGAATTTCTTAAAAATGGAGACGCTTAATCATTCATGTTATTAAATAGTCAAACTATCATATACAATCACTTTCTCCCATAGATGACTATACTTTTGAATAAAGTCCTGATGCAACGGATGATCTTGATAGGTTTTTTGGGCAGCAAGATCATGGAAGAACATCAGTTCTGAAACATCCCAGCTATTGTCTACAACTTCCCTTTTCTCTGTACTGGCTGGAAACCCAACGTGCAATTGCTTGATCTCTGGTATTCCTGATAATTGTTGAAGTCCCTCTGCCAGTTTTTGTCTATCACTTACTGAACCCGGGGTTTTCAACCAGAAAAATACCTGATGAATCACAAATGAAGAACTACTCATATGGATGGCAGGTTGAGCAACAACCGTAGCCGCTGTTGCAAGAACAGAACTAGCAAGAAAAGCCCGACGTGAACGTTTATTCATAAAATAGTTTAATGATGGCTTATTTGTAAATTTAAGTGATCGAGCCGATCCAAATAACTTCGCATGAGAAATTAGAATCAGATTAGAGACATATTGGCTGGTATTGTTTGCGTAAATTGCCTTTTGCTTAAGACTATTATTCTAGTATGGAAGAAAGAAAAATATTGATTGTAGAAGATGAAAAAAAGATAGCCACCACCCTTAAAAAGGGGTTGACGGAAAATGGTTATCATGTTGATCTGGCTTTTGATGGATTGATTGGTAAAAGATTATTTGAGTCTAATAATTATGATTTACTCATATTAGATATCAATTTGCCCGGCATGAATGGCTATGAGTTGTGTAAAGTCATTCGAAATACCAACCAGCATATTCCAATCATCATGCTGACTGCCATGAATACTACCGAAGATAAGATTGAGGGTTTCGATACCGGCACTGACGATTATATCATAAAACCATTTGAATTCAAGGAATTATTGGTACGTATACGGGCACTATTGAAAAGAACCATGAATCAGCAACTGCCTACCGGTAATATCCTAAAAGTGGCTGATCTTGAAATGAATTTAGATACCAAAGAAGTAAAACGTGCTGATCAACCTATAACACTTACAGCCAAAGAATTCCAACTATTAGAATATTTCATGCGCAATAGAAACAGGGTCCTTTCCAGGGCTGATATTGCCGAAAGGGTTTGGGAAATAGATTTCGATACGCAAACTAATGTCATAGACGTGTATGTAAATTACCTGAGAAATAAAATTGATAAGAAATTTGATACCCGACTCATTCACACTCAAGTAGGCATGGGTTATATCATGAAAGAGAGCTCCTGATGAAAATAAAATATCGTATCACAATTCTATTCACCCTACTGGTAACGTTCATACTTTTTTTTGTATGCGCCTCCATCTATTATTTCTCTGATTTAAACAGAAAAATTGATTTTGAAAGAAGAATTCGGAACAGAGCCTTATCTACTATCAGTTTATTAGTAAAAGTAGAAGGTATAGACAGAGAACTTTTACAACGTATCGACCAGAATATGCTCATCTCGCTCAGAGAAAAAAGCGTGATTGTTTACGACAATAACAATAAAGAAGTATACCGGTTTAGAGACGAAGGAGCAACATTAGAAAGACCCAACAGTACTATACTTCAATATGCCAGGGATAATGGCGAATATGTGTATACCAAAGGACACAGAGATGTAATAGCTATAAAATACCGTGCCGGTAATCAGGAATACATATCCGTAGCCGCTGCTTATGACATGGAAGGACTTGAAAAAATGCGTGAGTTAAAATTCGTTTTATTAGTCAGCTTTATCAGCGGAACATTGATCACACTTTTATCAGGTTTAATTTTTTCATCTAGATTGGTTGTTCCCATCAAAAAAATCACAAGTGAAGTAAAAGAAATATCCTCTCAAAATTTATCCAGAAGAATTATTCTCAATGAAACAAAAGATGAATTACATGAACTTTCTTCAACATTTAATGAATTACTAACAAGACTTCAGCAGTCTTTTGAAATTCAACGAAGATTTATTGCAAATGCATCACATGAACTTTCTACTCCACTCACATCTATTTCCAGTCAATTAGAAATCACTTTACAGAATAGCAGAAATGCGGAGGAATATAAGACGGTGTTGCTTTCAGTTTATGACGATGTAAAAAATCTGAATAGACTAACCCGAAGCTTACTGGAATTAGCAAAAGCCAGCGGCACATCAGATGGAATGGAACTATCACTTGTAAGAATAGATGAAATACTCATGAAATTACCTGTTGAGCTAAGAAAAACAAATGAACAGTTCAAAGTAGAGTTGCATTTCGATACATTTCCTGAAGATGAAGATAAATTACTAGTATTTGGGAACGGCGATCTATTGGAGAGTGCTATCAAAAACATTGTATTAAACGCATGTAAATATTCAGATAACCACATAGCAAATGTAGGCCTGAATTTCTCAGCGGATGAATTAAAGATTGTAATTGCTGATCATGGACTCGGCATTAAAGAAGAAGAACATGCGCTTGTATTCCAACCATTTTTCAGAAGCAGCAATGAATCAACAACAGAAGGCTTTGGATTAGGGCTTTCACTTGCTTCCAGAATTGTAAAATTACATAAAGGGGATATACAACTAACCAATAACACCCCAAAAGGCAGCATCTTTACCATCGCATTACCCATTGCCCGAAAATTCCATCAAATCTGACTTTACGAAATTGGTTTTTTCCAATACTTCTATTCTAATCTGATTTTAATCTTGTCCTAATGAATGCTTAATAGGCCGGGATGATATTGCACTCAAAATATTTAAGACTGTTATTATTTGCTCAGGGTTTAGTTTAAAGCCGCTCTTGTCTAAGAGTGGCTTTGTTTTTTTATACACTTGAAATTATAATCTTCTTCTAATTCAACACTAATGCCCTTTTAAGCAGCCACAAACATCTTCGCTTTAATATAAAACTGATATATGATTACAGTAATAATACCAGCATTAAATGAAGAGAAAACAATTGCAAGTGTTGTTCAATATTGCCGCTCAAAGCCTACAGTATCGGAAATAATTGTTGTAGATGATAAATCTTTTGACAATACTGTAAAACTTGCACGAGAAGCAGGTGCTAAAACAATCACAAGTACAAAACTTGGCAAAGGCGCTTCCATGCGTGATGGATTATTATGTGCTAAAAATGAGATCATTGTTTTTCTGGATGGAGATATTAATCCTTACCCTGAAATAATGATCGAGCAAATGACAGAACCCATTTTAAATGATCAATGCGACTTTATCAAAGCAACTTTTGCGAGAAACAGCGGCAGGGTAACAGAATTGGTTGCAAAACCACTGTTGAGCATGTTTTTCCCGGATATCTCCCACTACACGCAGCCACTCAGTGGCATGATTGCCGGTAAGAAAAAATTTTTCCAAAATATTGAATTTTTTAATGATTATGGTGTAGATATAGGGATTCTGATTGATATGCATACGCAAAAAGCGAGAATTGAAGAAGTACATATCGGCTATATAGAAAATGACAGTAAGCCATTGCATGAATTGGGAAAAATGAGTAAAGAAGTGGCTAGTGCCATTATTAAGAAAGCTTTCAGTCAAAATACAAATGCAATATCAATGGAAGAGTTTCAATCGATCAATATCATTCGTGATCAGATGGAAATGGCATTTACAGAGCAATTAAAGGATGCCAAGAAAATGGTTGTACTCGATATGGATGATACAATTTTGAAAGGAAGGTTTGTAGACACATTTGCCAACCAATTCCAAATGAGTGATCAGTTGGCTGAAATCAGAAGCAGAATCACTGACAGCACGCTGCGCACAAAGGCAATCGCTAAAATGTTCAAGGGGAAAAATCTGGGAGAATTGATGGAAACAGTTGATTCCATTGAAATCATAGCAGATGCTGCTGCGGTTATCAGAGAACTTCGAAAACGTGAATACGTAGTAGGAATCATAACAGACAGCTACGATTTTGTAGCCAACCATATACGACACAAAATTGGAGCTGATTTTTCTTTGGCCAATGAATTAGAGTTTTCTAATAGTATCGCTACGGGAGAAGTAAAAATTCCTTCCTTCTTTTTCCACCATGACCAAAGTTCTTGCTTACATACTATCTGTAAGTCTAATGCATTGGATCATATTCTGAATAAATATGAAATCAACCATGGGAACTGTATTGCTATGGGTGATAGTGAAAATGACATCTGTATGGTTAAAAAAGCAGGATTTGGAATTGCATTCCGCTCCAAAAATGAGTATCTGAAACAAACTGCTGACTTTTTAATACAGGAAGAAAAATTTGAACCACTATTGGAATATGCAGTTCTATGATATTCTAATCATCTTTTAATTCAACACTAATAACTACCTAATTCACAGCCGGTAGGTTTGAAGTATCATTATGATACCATATAAAAACATATTAATACCGATTGATTCATTACATCAGGGTCAGGTTGCTGCTGAAAAGGCACTTGAGCTATCCGAGCCTGGTGAAACTTGTATTCATTTAGTAAGTGTTATTCGTTTTCAATCATTCTGGCAACAAATTTTTTATACAAAAGCCTTTATTAAAAAACAGCGCTATTTCACTAAAAGAAATGCATTAGCTGAAAGGAAGATAGAAGCTATAAAAATAAAAATTACAGAAGCATCTCCACAAACAATTGTCAAGACCGGAATTATCGTAGAAACAGCGATCAGTGATCAACTTATCAAATACACTTTAGAAAACGATATTGATCTCGTTGTGAATACCCATAAATCAGCAAATTCTGGAATCAATTGGTTTAGAAAAGATTGGAGCGAGGAATTGGCCAGAAAAGCAAGTGTTGCAGTTCTCACAGTAACAAAAGGATGTTTAAATCATCCTATCAAATCGATTTTGTTACCCGTTAAATCTTTTGTTCCTGAAAGAAAAATACAAGTTGCATTAGCGTATGCCAAGCGATATAATGCCCACATACATTTGGTAACACTGCTTGACAACAATGACAGCGATGCTAAAATACGTGTAGATGCATTTTATCTTACTTATAAGATTTTATCTGAATATGGTCACCCTCCCCAATATAAGATACTGCAAGGAGCAGATAGTGATGCTGCTCTTTTGCGGTATGCTGATCAGATCAAAGCAGACATGATATTGGTAAACCCAAACAAGAAGCAAAGAATTCCCGTCATTATGCGACAAAAAATTACAGATATGCTAAATCCGATCTCTGCTTTACATATCCTGACATTAAAACCCTATTTGAAAAGAACCATTTAAAATGTACGTTATGCAGAAGAAATTATGGAACACAGTATACGCACTCATGGCAATAGTAGTAACGGCCGGTGCACAAACTGTTGATGAAGGAAAGAAACTGTTTGAGTATGAGAGATACCACAGTGCTATTGATGTATTGAAAAAGACAGTTACCTCAAATCCCCAAGATATCAATGGTTGGTATTGGTTAACACGTTCGCAGTTAGCAGCGGGCTATAATGACAGTGCCGATGTATCGGTTCAACAGATACCTGCAGAAATCAAATCTCAACCATTGGGAAAAGTGATTCAAGGTGCTGTATTACTGCAAAAGGGAGATTCCATTGCTTCTCTACAACTATTCACAGAAGCTATTGGTACAAAAAGAAAAAAAGATCCTGCCATACAACTGGCAGTTGCGAATGCAATAATCGATGCACCAAAAGGGAATTTAATCAGAGCTATTGAACTATTACGTGAAGCAGCAGAAAGAGATAAAAAGAACACCTGGATATACTTAAGCATTGGCGATGCATACCGTAAATTGTACAATGGATCAGAAGCAGTAAAAGCTTACCAGGAAGCAATTGATGCTGATAACAAAAATGCAGAAGCATATTATAAGATCGGCAAAATCTATCAAACACAAAACAATGTAGAAGTATTCAATGAATACTATAACAAAGCTATTCAGGCCGATCCTGATTTCGCACCGGTTTATTATCCATTGTATTATTATTATTATTTCAGAGATGTAAACAAGGCACTGGAGTATCTCCAAACATATATCAGTAAAACAGACTACAGTATTGAAAACGAATACATGTTAACAGATTTGTATTATGTATCTAAAAAATATAATGAAGCCATCCAAACAGCACAACAAGTATTGCAAAAAGAAGGTGATCGAGTAAAGCCTCGTATTTATAAACTAATGGCGTATAGTTATGACGGATTAGAAGATCTGAGCAATGCAGAAAAATGGATGAAGGATTATTTTGAAAAAGAAAATGACACCAACTATGTGGCGAAAGATTTTGATCTCATGGGCAAAATTGTTTCCAAAAAAACCGACAATAGTGATGCGGTAATATGGTATGACAAAGCATACCAACTTGAAAAAGATACGACCGCAAAAATGGACTATGTTAAAAAAATCATGACACTCTATAAAGGTCAGAAAAACTATACAAAGCAAGCCGAATGGAATGGAGAACTCTACAAGTTAAATGCTCCATTTACCAATGTTGATATTTTCAATTGGGGTGTGGCATACTATAATGCTAAAAATTACCAGATGGCAGACAGTGTTTTTGGTATCTATGCTACGAAATATCCTGATCAGACTTTTGGTTACTATTGGAGGGCTAGAAGTAATGCAGCTATTGATACAGCTATGGAAATGGGTATCGCTATTCCGCATTATGAAAACATGATTGATGTAGCACTGAAAGACACCGCCAATGCAAATAACAAAAAATGGCTGATCGAAGCATACGGTTATATCGCAGCTTATAGAGTGAATGCAGAAAAGAAATATGACACGGCGTTGCAGCTATACGATAAAATTCTGGAATTAGATCCGACGAATGATGACGCGGAGAAGTACAAAGAGATACTAGAAAAGATTATGGCTGAACAAGCGAAACAAACTACAAAAGATCCACAAAATGGCGATTCGCATAAATAGGTTTTAGTAGGTTTTAAGGTTTATAGAGAAAGAGGTCGGATAGCTATCCGGCCTTTTTTCTATAAGTACTCTACCCTACCTTTATTGAATGAAAATTCAGCTATGGTCTGTAGGCAAGCCTCATGATGCCTATGTAAAAACAGGGATCGATGATTTTACAAAACGTTTGAACAACTATTTCCCTGCTCAATGGCAGATCATTCCTACGCCAAAGCAATCTGCATCCATGTCTGATCAATCACAAAAAAAAGCGGAAGCTACAGCCATATTACAGCTACTAGAGAAAGATGATTTTCTGATATTACTTGATGAACGTGGAAAATCGTTCAGTTCTCCTGAATTAGCTGAGATCCTTCAAAAGAGAGCTAATGAAAGCACAAAGCGACTCATCTTCTTAATTGGAGGAGCATTTGGGGTTGATGAAATGATTTTCGAAAGAGCTAATCTTACCTGGAGTCTCTCTAAGTTAGTATTCCCGCATATGTTGGTACGGTTAATCCTGTCTGAACAACTCTATCGGGCATGCACTATTTTAAGGAATGAAAAATATCATCATGTGTGAAAACACTTAAATTGCAAGTATGTTTTCCATTACCATCGTTATTTTAATATTGACTTGTATCATTTCCTTCACAGCCTTTTCTAACCAGAAGGTGATTGATGATCTGATCTTTTACCCTCCTGCGATCACCCAAAGAAATCAATGGTATCGCTTTATTACGAATGGGGTGATCCATGCTGATATTGCTCACTTAGCATTTAACATGTTTTCCTTTTACATGTTTGGCGAGTTCGTTGAAAAGTACTTCATCGCGCTTTTCAATGAAAATGGTAAAATGTTATTTCTGGCTATGTATATCACTGCATTAGCGGTATGTTTAATTCCTACCTATTTTCAGAACAAGGATAATTACCATTACAGAAGTTTAGGGGCATCCGGTGCGGTATCGGCTGTGGTCTTTGCAGGTATTTTTTTAGCACCCACTATTAAATTGGGGCTTCTTTTTTTACCGGCATTTATTCCAGGATTTATATTCGGTCCCTTGTATTTGATACTTTCAGCCTATATGGCTAAGCGTGGGGGTGATAATATTAATCACTCAGCGCATTTTTGGGGAGCAGTATGGGGAGTTGTATTTGTAATTGTGACTTGTTTGATGTTAACAGAATTTAACCCTATCACAAATTTCCTCAACCAAGTAAAAGGTTACTTCTCGTAACGAAATAAAACGGCATTTTGAGTGGAGGACTTGATTCGAAATCGATGATCGATTCGATGACCGATCACCCATACAATTCGCTGATCGGACTCTAATACCCAAATATTCTCCTTATCTGTCAATGACAACTTTTGATCGATAAAAAATCGACTCAGTTTCTTTTTCTTATTCAAGCCTAATGGATAAAAATAATCCCCGATTTTCCATTTGCGTAATACCAACGGATAACGCAATTCATCTTGATCAATCAATGCCTCATCCGAATTTGAGCGAATCGTAAGATCATGGGTATTGCGAATAGTAAGTCGGATAGATGCAGTATGAATTTCCTTGGTTTCTTTCTCAATCAAAACGATAGAAGGCCTCTCTGTATTGACAGGTGAGAGGATCATGTGACTCCTATTCTTGATCAAACGATGGGTAGGTGAACTCAATACACTTCCATTGTCAGCATCCAATAATTTGATCGCTTCAAAGGTTTGACCGGGTGTAAATCCATATGGTTTTAATAACTCGTAAGAAACAGTTACTAATGGACGTGCTTTTCTCCATGCCAAAATCGGAATGATGATTTCATTTCCTTGTTGACGAATCAGTTTTTTTAATTGTAACTGTACGCCATCTTCATACAATTGATAAGCCTCCTGCAATCGTAACACGGAATGTTTTAAATTTTCATCCGCAGTTGGATATTGCGTTCGAATCAAGGGCAAAACCTGATTACGGAAAAAGTTACGAGTATAATCATCCTGGTGATTCGAAGAGTCTTCTACATATTTGAGCCCCTCTGCATTGGCATATTCTTGTAATTGTTGCTTTGAAAAAGAAAGCAATGGCCTGAGAAGTTTTTGTTCGGGCTTATAATGATCCATACCCACAAGCCCCATCAATCCAGATCCTCTGAATAAATTCATGAGAACAGTCTCATTGTTATCATCGGCGTGATGAGCCGTCACGAGGAAACCATTTTTTGAATACGCACCAACAAGTTCTTGCCGAACCTGCTCAAACCAATCGTATCTCAATATCCGTGCAGCTTCCTGAGTAGAAATTTTATGCGTAGCAACAAACTCCTTTGTATCAAAATGTTTGACCTGTATGGGCAAACTCCATTGCTCTGCCATTTGTCTGACAAAGCTTTCATCCCGATCACTTTCTTGTCCTCTCAATTGAAAGTTCACATGTGCAACAGTCATCTGAAATCCGGAAGATTTTAATAAGTGGGTGAGTACTACACTATCAACACCCCCACTTACCGCCACCAATAAATGACAATGCTCAGGAGTTAACCAGGGAAACTGGATCTTACATTTTTGTTGAAAGCGTTGGAGCAAACTCATAATGATATATCCTCTACCCTTTTTTAACTTCTTTCGCCCAGGTATCTTTCAATGTTACCGTTCTGTTGAATACGAGTTTTTCTTGGGTACTGTCTTTATCCAAACAGAAATAGCCTTTGCGAAGAAACTGATAACGACTTTCACTGGAATCGGCTGCTAAAGCAGGTTCAGCAAATGCATTACCGATCACTTCCAGAGATTCTGTATTGATATGATCTTTAAAATCTCCTTCCGCATTTCCCACATCTTCTACTTTAAATAAGCGATCATACAATCGTACTTCAGCTTTGACTGCATGACGGGCACTTACCCAATGCAATGTGCCTTTCACATTGATGCCTGAAGTATCCGAACCACTTTTACTTTCAGGAATGTAGGTGCAAAGTAACTCTGCGATATTACCATCCGCATCTTTAACCACTTCATCACAACGAATGATATAAGCACTTTTCAAGCGAACCATTTGTCCGGGTGCCAATCTGAAATACTTCTTGGGAGCAACTTCCATGAAGTCATCCTTTTCAATATAGAGTTCTTTACTAAATGGAATTTCACGATTACCGGCATTAGGATCTTCCGGATTATTTTCACTCAGTAATATTTCACCATCACTCTCATAGTTGGTAAGAACTACTTTTAATGGATCAAACACTACCATTCTTCTGACTGCAATTTTATTGAGGTGTTCACGAACACAAAACTCCAATAATCCAACATCAATCAGATTATCTCTTTTTGCCACACCAATACGATCACAGAATTCACGAATGGCTTCTGCTGTGTAGCCTCTTCTTCGCATACCACTGATGGTAGACATACGTGGATCATCCCATCCATTCACGTGTTTTTCATTCACCAATTGTAACAACTTGCGTTTACTCATGACAGTATAAGTCATATTCAAACGAGCAAACTCATATTGTTTTGACGGGAAAATTTCCAATTGTTCAATACACCAATCATACAATGCGCGGTGAGGAATAAACTCTAACGTACAAACTGAATGGGTAATATTTTCAATGGCATCACTTTGTCCGTGTGCAAAATCATACATAGGATAGATACACCACTGATCGCCTGTACGGTGATGATGCGCATGCTTGATACGATAAATGATCGGGTCACGCATATGCATATTGGGATGTGCCATATCTATTTTAGCCCGCAATACTTTTTCCCCATCTTTGAATTGTCCGGCTCGCATGGCTTTGAACAATTCAAGATTTTCAGCAACAGAGCGGTCTCTGAAGGGACTATTGGTACCCGCTTGTGTAGGTGTCCCCTTTTGTTGTGCAATAGCTTCGCTGGTACTATCATCTACGTAAGCCAGTCCTTTTTCTATGAGTTTGATGGCAAAACCATACAACTGTTCAAAATAATCAGATGCATATCTTTCTTCAGCCCATTCAAATCCGAGCCAACGAACATCGTCCTTAATACTTTCTACATACTCAGTGTCTTCGGTAACAGGATTGGTATCATCAAAACGAAGATTGGTTTTACCACCATATTTGTTGGCTAAGCCAAAATTCAGGCATATACTTTTGGCATGACCAATATGGAGATACCCATTGGGTTCAGGGGGAAAACGGGTAACAATAGATTTGTATTTACCACTTTTCAGATCCGCTTCTACGATCTCTTCAATAAAATTCAGACTCTTTTCTTCAGACATACGACTTAGTTAGGCCTGCAAAGTTAAGCTTTGTAGGTCAACTGAGGTCTTCCGGAATGCGGTAGTTACGAAGGAAATTAACGGCTGCGATCATATCATCATGCAATACCCTATCCTGCTCATTGAAGCTTACTTTTTCTCGGAAAGCACCTACCAAATGCTCAATATATGCACTACTTTGGGCAGGGCGACGGAAATCCAATGCTTGTGCAGCACTCATCAACTCAATGGCCAATACTTTTTCGACGTTTTCCATGACCCTAAAGCATTTGGTAGCAGCATTGGCACCCATGCTCACATGGTCTTCCTGGTTATTGGAAGATGAGATACTGTCTACCGATGCCGGGGTACAAAGCTGCTTGTTTTCACTCACAATACCGGCTGCGGTATACTGAGGAATCATGAATCCGGAATGTAATCCCGGATTTTTCACCAGAAATAAAGGCAATCCTCTTTGTCCGCTGATGAGTTGATACGTTCTTCTTTCAGCGATATTGCCGATCTCACTCATAGCGATGGACAAATAATCCAATGCAAGAGCAAGTGGTTGACCATGAAAATTTCCGCCGCTTAGGATCAGATCATCATCCGGAAATACATTTGGGTTATCGGTAACAGAATTGATCTCACGGATAAAAACAGAAAGCACATGTTCAAAAGCATCTTTCGATGCTCCATGCACTTGTGGAATACAACGGAACGAATAAGGGTCTTGTACTTGTTGTTTGGATTGTTTTGCAATGGCACTTCCTGCAAGGTATCTTCTCAATGCAGTAGCTGTTGCTACTTGTCCGGCATGAGCCCTGATAGCGTGGATCTGTTCTTTTAATGGTTCGGTAGTACAATCAAATGCATCAAAAGACAATGCACTGATCAAATCAGCCATGTGCAAGAGATGTTCTGCTATTTTGAGGCAGTATAATCCATAGGCACTCATGAATTGTGTTCCATTGATCAGTGCCAATCCCTCTTTACTCTGTAATTGAATAGGACTCCATCCTAATTCTTTAAGCGCAGCAGATGAAGGCATTTTTTTTCCTTTGAAATACACTTCACCCAACCCGATCAAAGGCAAACTCAAATGACTGAGTGGTGCGAGATCACCTGAAGCTCCTAAAGAACCTTGGGTATAGATCACAGGAAGTACTTCGTGGTTGTACATTTCCATGAGACGTTTCACGGTGTCGATTTGCACCCCACTATGCCCATAACTCAGCGACTTGATCTTGAGCATGAGCATCAGTTTTACGATATCGGTGGGTACTTCCTCACCCATTCCACAGGCATGAGAGACCAATAAATTGTATTGTAATTGACCGATCTGATCCGCATCGATCTTCACATTTTGCAGAAAGCCAAATCCGGTATTGATGCCGTAGAAAAGACGGTCTTTTTCCACCATTTTCCGATCAAGGTATTCCCGACAGGCAAGGATACGCTCATGGGCGTCGAAAGTGATAGAAACATGCTGGTGAAAGTCTAGTAAATTCTTAATTTGACTAAAATGCAGCCATTTTCTGCCTAAGGGCAAGTAATTGTAGCTCATGGAAGCAATCCTTTGCCGCAAAGTAAGGAGTTTTGGGAGAAGGAAAAGAGAAAGCCATTTGATTTGATGAACTCATGTTTTTTTCTTTATTTTGCGGCTCTGAAAAACGGACCGGTAGCTCAGCTGGATAGAGCAACTGCCTTCTAAGCAGTAGGTCATTGGTTCGAATCCAATCCGGTTCACTAGCCTCACAATACGTGGGGCTTTTTTATTTTACGCTCAACTTAGATGGAGCATTCCGCCTAGGCGGATAGGTCATTGGTTCCCCTCCCTTTGTCATCACTATCCCTAACCAAGCCATGCCTATATGAGTAGGGTATGATAAAATGGGAATTAGGTATAGGGTTAAGAGGTACAGAATAGTTTATGAATAAAAGGCTGATGGGTAACAAATAGGTAGTGAATGTACAACGCACCTGAAGCGTACTTATAACGGACTTATAACGGACCGATAACGGAAGAATAATCCTGCCCTCATTCAACTAACTACGGTCTTAAGCCCGTAGTTAGTTGAATGAGATGATTTAACGAAGTCTTGATTTATTCCCTCATAAAGCTTTTGTATTTTACAAAAGCTCAATATGTTTAGGCATCTAAAAACCATACAAGCACTCTGGACTTTTTATAAGAGCTATTGTTTCTTTTCGATCTTAATAACTGTTTTCTGTGTAAGAGCATTTTGGCTATACGGTTTTGTCAGTTTCTCGGGTATTTTTTGGTTGAAGATTTTGACACTGTGCGCAACCTTTTTCTTTGTGAACCAATTAAAAAAGAAAGAGTATTACTATTATCAAAACTTGGGTATTGGAAAAACATTGATTTGGACTGCTACCCTATCATTTGATTTTGTAATGTTTGTTCTTCTTCTCATCCTCGCAAATCAATATTCATGAAACATATATTAGAAGCGGATGGGATTCAGTTGGAATTTAATGGAAGAAAAATACTATCCGGTATTTATCTCCAATGCGAGTCAGGTAAGATCACAGGGTTATTGGGTAGAAATGGACAAGGCAAATCCTGTCTACTGAATATCATCTATGGTAGTTTACCTTGTGAGAAATCAGTTCGGTTTAATCGTATAGCTATAAGAGACCCTTATAAAAGAACAGACCTGATCAGGTATCTACCTCAGTTTCATTATATACCCAAATTTTTATCCTTACAGCGCATATTTACAGATTTTGAATTGGAGTACAGTCCATTTACAGAGAGATTTCCGGAGTTTATAGATAGACAAAAAGATACAATCGGAAGACTATCTGGCGGCGAAAGAAGATTGGTAGAAATGTACGTACTTATAAAATCAACGTCTCAGTTTGTGATGTTGGATGAACCTTTCACAAAATTAACACCAATTCAAATTGAAAAAGTCAAGCTACTCTTAATGACTGAAAAGGAAAACAAAGGCTTACTCATTACTGATCACATGTATAGACATATACTTGACATTTCAGATAGTATTTATATGCTTAATCATGGACGAACACATCTGACTAAGGATAATACTGACTTAGAAAGATTGGGATATGTCAGCATTTCATAAACTATATCTGTATTATAAGTTTAATGTGCATTCCTTCTTTTCAACACCCCTCCTGAAGTCTCTCTAATTGTATTGGCAAACACAAAAGCTTTTGGATCTACTTCATGAACCAAATTCTTCAGTTTTCGAAGCTCAAGACGTGTGACAACCGTAAATATGATATCACATTCTGAACTCACTTCAAACTTACCCGGCAAAAATCCACGCTCTCCTTTATACACTGTAATACCTCTACCCAGTTTATTTACCAACTGGTATTTGATCACTTCACTTTTTGAAGAAATGATGGTTACACCTGTGTATGCCTGTATACCTTCTACTACATAATCGATACAGCGTGTAGCGGTAAAATAAGTGAGTATGGAATAGAGTGCTGTTTCAATACCAAACTGAAACGCAGCAATAGAGAAAATAAGGATATTGATACCTAATATAATTTCAGTGATGGTAAAAGAAGTTCGTTTAAGTGTATATAAAGCAATGACTTCAATACCATCCAGCGCAGCACCTGCGCGCATGACTAATCCAATACCTATTCCTAAAAATGCTCCTCCGAAAATAGATATCAGCAATTTGTCAGCAGTCAATGCAAAACTGGGTAACAATTCCAGACACAGACCTAGCAGCAAAACACCTGCTAACATCCTGAATGCAAAACGTTTTCCAACTGAAAAATATCCGGCTAAGATGAGCGGAATATTAAAGACTATGATCAAAATCGCGAGATCATAATGATAGATCTCATGAACCAACAAGGATATCCCCGTAACACCCCCATCAAAAAAATGATTCGGCACCAAAAAGCCTTTCAATGCAATACCCGCGAATAATATACCCAGTATCATGAAAAGAGAATCCTGAACGATAAGGGCAACACTTCCCTTTTCATTCGTGTGATGCAATGCCTGATTCAGTTTTTCTTGTAGTGCTGCTTTGTTATGCTGTTTTCCTTGTTCCATTTGGTTCTTTGCTGTATCGGTATAATACTTATGATCGTTTAAGAATTCTATTTGCTTCATCAACCACTCACGTTCATCTTTTACACGGTTGAATCGCTTCATTTCCTGGTATAAAGCTGCTGCCATAGCATCATAGGTGTCTGTTCCTAAATAATACAGATCAGCATCGCAAAGAATTTTACTGAGTGGATCGCTGGCAGACTGTGGTAATTTGGTAGCCATGATCATTGTACAGATTTGCTCTATCTCTTCTTGTGTAAACTCATATTCAGGCAATAGTTTCTGCGCCATTTTACAAGAAAGCATTTCATGTTCATCATGGCTCTGCAGAAAACCTGCATCATGAAATAGCGCTGCCGTTTGTACCAACAATCTCTCTCTCTCTGACAAACCTTCTTTGTTCGATAAATGTGTAGCAGCCTCTACAACATTACGTGTATGTTGTACATTATGATAGGTTAGATAAGCCGGCAACCCATGCTCGAGTTTATCAATAATGTTTGTATATATCTTTTGAAACAAATCCATCTATATTAATTGATTACTTCAAAAAGCTCAACAGCTTCTTCTTTGTTTTTAAGATTTTTCATGCCAATAGATTGACATTGAAAAGACATTTTTACTTTCTCATGTGACTCAGCAGTGATCAATATTTGACCTCTTCCTGCAACTGCTTGTAATCTTTGTGCAGTATTCACAACATCACCTATCACCGTATAATCAAGTCTTTTTAAGGTAGCAGACCCAATATTACCCGAGATCATCTCACCGCTGTTGATGCCAATAGATACATGCGGACTAAAACTATGCTCTTCAGGCAACGCATCGATACGATTTCGTATAGCCAAACAAGCATCGATGGCACGATCCAGATGAAAATCTCCTTTGAATACCGCCATTACACAATCGCCTATGAATTTATCAATGATCCCATTTTGAGCTATGATTTCCTTGACCATCAGGTCAAAATAATGATTCAATAAACGAACGACTGTATCAGGTGTCTCTTTTTCACTGATGCTGGTAAATCCACAGATATCAATAAAAGCTACTGTAGCTTCCGTCGTTTCATTTTCAAGTAACGAATCCTCATATTCCTTCGTACCCATAAAATTCAGCACATTAGAATCTACATACATCTTAAGAATATTATTCTCTTTAATAGCTTGTAAAGTTTCTTTGAGCTGGCTCACATACTTTTTCGTTTTTTCGATAGTGAGTTCTAGGTCTTCAAAGTTCACAGGTTTGGTGACAAAATCAAAAGCGCCTTTATTCATGGCGATTCGAATATTATCCATATCTCCATACGCAGATACCATTACTGCGCGCGTAAGAGGAGCTACATCACTTAATCTTGTTAAGAGCGTTAATCCATCCATTTCAGGCATATTGATATCGGAGAGAACAACATCAATATCGGGATGGGCAGATAATTTTTCCAACGCATCATTACCATTACAAGCGAAAACAAAATCATATTGCTGTTCCCTGATTTTCTGTCGAAACTTTTGTCTGATCAATAGCTCCAGATCAGCTTCATCATCGGCTACAAGTATCTTGGTCATGCTGTTTGGGTTTTTAATTTTTCTTTGAGTAGATGAAAATCCACAGGTTTGGTTAAGAAATCATCTGCACCCAGACGCATGGCCTGGTCGTGATTTTCCTGGTCTCCGTATGCAGTGAGCATCATCACCACAGGTGGCGGAGCCTCATATTTCTCTTTGATTTCACGAAGCAATTCCAATCCACTCATTCCTGGCATATTGATATCGGATAAGATCAAGACCGCTTCATGATGGTTGTGCTTCATATAATCCAATGCTTGTTCCCCTGAGAAAGCAAAGGCAAATTGAAATTCACCAGATCGAATTTCTTTTCGGAAACGTTGTTCAAATAAAGCTTGAACATCTGTTTCGTCATCTACAACAAGGATTTTCATTAGGTTTAGTTTTGGGTGTTGGAAAAATACTGTGTATTTATGATGTTGGCAAATAGATAAAAAAACGAGTTCCCTCCCCTTCTTTACTTTCCATATCAATACTGCCTCCATGTGCTTTAATGATATCATAGCTCAAACTCAATCCCAAGCCGGTGCCTTGTCCTGCAGGTTTGGTAGTAAAAAAGGGTTGGAATATTTTTTGTTGAACTGATTTTGGGATGCCGGCACCATTATCCTCTACAATAATGGCCACGCCATTCTTTTCAGATCGAGTGCTCACTGTAACTGAAGGAGTATAATCTGCTGGAGCTTGTTTTTTTCGCTCATTCACAGCATAAAAAGCATTACTAATCAAATTGAGAACTACCCGGCCTATATCTTGCTGCACCAGTTTTAATTTTGGTATCGAGGAATCTGCATTCATTTCAAAGTTGGCATTGAATGATTTGTCCTTCGCGCGTAATCCATGATAAGCTAGTCGTAAATATTCATCACAAAGCGCATTGATATCTGTGAGTTCTTTTTGTCCGGTACTGCTTCTGCTGTGTTGTAACATCCCTTTTACAATACTATCAGCCCTTTTGCCATGATGTGTAATTTTTTCTAGATTTTGCTTTACATCTTCAGCTATTTCTTTGGCAGCAGTAATCTCACCCTTATCTAATTCTATTCTCATTTCATCAATCAACTCATTGCTGACTTCAGAAAAATTATTGACAAAATTTAACGGGTTTTGAATTTCATGAGCAATACCCGCTGTAAGCTCGCCAAGGCTAGCCATCTTTTCTGATTGAACCAGTTGCGCTTGCGTAGATTTAAGCTGTTCTAATGTTGTCTCTAAGATTTTCTTTTCCTGAAGGAGTATAGCATTTGTTTTTTTTCTCAGCCTTGCATTTCTAAACAATATAATCGCAATGAATCCGATCAATACAGAAAAAATAATAAACAGGTAGGCTGTCCACCGAACGGTTTTGTTTTTGCGTTCCGTTTCAATCCCTTCCAACCTCTTTTGCTCAGCAAATGAGAGTAGTTGAAATTCGCTTAAATTCTTAAGACGAAGTGCAGACAAACTATCATTTGCATGTAGCGCTAATTGGGCATATTTAAATGAACTATCCATCTTGTTCATCGCCAAAAAACACTGGTACATATTTTCATAGGCTACTCCTAAATCCACTTCATAATTGGCAGAACCAAATATTTTCAGAGTATCAAGTAGCATCTTAGCAAAATAAAACGCTGAATCAATTTTATTGGTGTTTCGATATACCTGTGATACTTTAAAAGCACTTCTCGTAAAAACATTACGAGAGTTGGATTTTAAAATGGCCAGTAACAAATATTTCTTAGCATTACTATAATCCTTTCTTGCTACATGCACTGAACCATACACCATATGAAAAAAAGGCTTAAACGTTTCAGCGAAATCAGTATTATTCTCGGCAGATTGAAGTAACATTAACGCGGAGTCTAATTTTTCCCGACGTAAATAAGCATATGCCCTTCCTGTAATCACTCTACTATTCAATGAATTTTTTTCTTCTTCTGATAAAGATTCAGCATATTGGCTTACAAGGTTTAAATGGTATTCACACTCCTTCCAGTTGAATGTTTGCTGCATTAAAATTTGTAAATTATAATGCACGTTGGCAAGTATTGAATTGATATTAGCCAAAAGAGATTGATCAGGATAAAATAACCAACTGCTATTTTTTCGATCTACCATTTTTGCTTCATTGAGAAGGGAGTTGAGCAATGAATAACCCGAAGCAAATTGCTGTTTACCTAATAATTGATTAGCCAACTGATTTTTAAATCTCAACTTCATCAAAAGTTGATTATTCTGTTCACAAATAGTAATAGCCCGATTGATATATTTAAGAGCAGAATCCCGATCCCGCTCCCGATAAAAAGTAACAATCTTATCTAATGCAAATACTTTCGATGAATCATCTTTAGCTACTGCAAGCTCAGCAGTCATTTCAATGGATAAGCTTTGACTAAATAATGGCAACTCCATTGCGTAAAAACATAAAAAAAGTATAACCCTTTTAAGCATATTATTGATTCATAGGTAATGTAATGATGAAACTCGTTCCGAATCCCTCTTGCGATTCCACTTTTAGCTCTCCTTGATGTGCTTTCACGATATCATAGCTTAAACTTAATCCTAAACCAGTACCCTGCCCTGTTGGCTTAGTGGTAAAAAAAGGTTGAAAGATCTTTTCCTTAATAGCAGAAGGTATTCCTAGTCCGTTATCTTCAACAATAAGTACTACAACATTTCCTTTCTTTTTAGTAGACACTTTCACAGTTGGTTGATATCCCTCTTTTTGCACCTTCTTTTTGTCCCCCACGGCGTACAAAGCATTATTGATCAAATTCAGCACTACCCTTCCCATTTCCTGTGGTTGTATCAGCACTTGTCCAACAGTTGCATCAAAATCAGTTTCTAGCGTCACATTGAAACTACTATCCTTCGCACGAATACCATGATAAGCTAATCGCAAATATTCATCACAGAGTGCATTGATATCTGTGAGTTCTTTTTGTCCGGTGCTGCTCCTGCTGTGTTGTAGCATCCCCTTCACAATACTATCTGCACGTTTACCATGATAAGCGATTTTATCTAGGTTTTGTATCACATCAGCTGCCACAACTTTTGCATCCTCGGTGTTGCCTTTATCTAGTTCTGTTTTCATTTCTTGGAGTAATTCAATACTCACTTCACTAAAATTGTTTACAAAGTTCAATGGGTTTTGAATCTCATGTGCAATACCGGCTGTGAGTTCACCCAATGAAGCCATTTTTTCTGATTGTACTAACTGTGATTGCGTGGATTTCAGCTGACTGAGTGACTCAGACAGTTCTTTTGTACGTTCAGCAACTTGTTGCTCTAACTTTTTATTTTGCAGTTTTGCTGCACGAGTTCGCCATATGATCAATAACCATATAGCTAGTACTACTAATAAAACACAACCAACTTTAAACCATATTGTCTGATAAAAATGAGGTAGTACCGTGAATTCGAAAGAAGCCGGCACCTCACACCATACACCATCATTATTGGTAGCTTTTACTTCAAAACGATAAGTACCAGGCGGCAGGTTGGTATAAAATGCACGATTATCACCGCTGGATCTAATCCATTTATCATCCTGACCAATCAATCTGAAGTAGATGGCATTTCTTTCAGGTGCTACCAAGCTTAATACACTGTAATCAAATACATAACGATGATTACCCGGTTCAATTTTTTGTACCCCATTCGAATAGAACAAAGAATCATCTACTCGTAAATGATTGATACGTACAATGGGAGGAACTTTATTAGTGGTTAATTTTGATGGATCGATCTCCACCAGACCTCCAATACTTACAATATATAGTTTCCCATCTTTTGCAACACATGAATAACGAGCTCCAACACATTGCCTATTATTCATTCCATCCGATTCATCGATCAACCGCCATTGTATTTCTTGTTTGCGATTTTTTAAGTGTTGCTCAATTTGACTGTATGAAGCATAAATCAGTCCACTGTTAGAGGGCATCCACCAATTTCCTTTATGATCTTCCAGTATATCAAAAATAGCGGTTTGGGTTAAGCCTGATTTCGAAGCATCGATATGCTCAACACGCCCTTTATCCCATTTAACCAACCCATTTTGGGTAGCAAACCAAATAACACCATCATCTTTCACATATGCATTGAAAATCCCTATATCTTCTACATCATCAAAAAGGTTAAGTGTTGTTTTCTTACCATCTTTTCCTAAAATATAAGCACCGGTGCGATAAGTGGTTAGTAAAAGACCTCCATCTTTTAAATGTCGCATTGAGCTAAAGTAACTGGTAGAAAAATCAACTCCGGGATAAGATAACATCTCTATTTGATCCTTATCATTTACAACACCTATTCCGGTAAATGATACTGCCACATATATCTTTCCATCAGGAGCTTCTTCAATAAACCTGACTTGTCTGGAGGTAGGAATATTGATTTCTCCCTTAGGTGTAATTTTGAGTAACCCGGCTTGATGTCCGATCCAAATATTTCCTTTTGAATCTTTCTTGATACATATAAAATTTGTCAAAGTCTCCCATAACTTAGGCGAGCGAGGCTGATAAGGCGTTATTTTTTGGTTCTCCAACCAATACAATTTGCTGGTAGCGCTACTGATCATCAGTTTACCCGGAGATGTTTCATAAACACCGGATACACGATTGTTATCAATGCCTTCAGACTCTGCATAATTGATCACTTTTGTTTGATAGATTTTGTATAATCCTCTGTCTGTAGAAAGCCAAATATTTTGTTCTCGATCTATTGTGATATTATGCAGTGTTTGTATGTTCAATTGCTCTTGTGGAAAAAAGTGAAAACGTGTTGCACCATCCGGCAAATAAGCCATGGTATTTCCTACTGGCGCCCAAATTCCTTTTTGGGAGTCTTCTGCTATTTTACCTAAACTTGGATTAGGCGATGGCACTCTTGAATTTTCCATCCCAGGGAATAAAATAAACTTGCTACCCTCCCACACAAACAGACCATAGATCGAAGTGACCCATACTCGATTTTTGCTGTCCACATAAAGATCGTCAAGACCAAAAAGCATTTCGGGATTCAGTCCTTCTTTTTTGCCGATGGGCTGCCAAGTATCATCGGCACCTTTATGCATAATTTTTCCACGTCTAACAGTCCAATTTTTTGCTTCAGGATGAACATTAAATCGATCTGCATCACGGGTCTCCAAAAACATTTTAATTGACCCTGTATCATACTTAGCTGTAGCTGGATCAAATTTTATGTAGACCGTTTTTGCATTTGAAGAAGAAGACGTAAGCAATAACTCTCTTTTCTTGGTCACCCCTTGCAAAAACAAATTTGAAAATTTAGAAAGATATGATTTGAACTGACCATTTTTATATGCCAATAATCCTCTTCCTGTGGGCAGCCACAATGTGCTGTCTTCTGATTCTATAAATAAGCTGGTATTATTATTGCTTTTAAGCAGCGGAGTATTCCCTGCATTAAAGTTTACAAATTGTTTCCCGTCAAACCTCAAATAACCTTCATAAGTATTCATCCAGATAAACCCTTCTTTGGTCTGGTATGCATTCATGATAAAATCTGTAGGCATCCCATTTTTCGAAGTATAATGAACGACTTTATAATTCGAAAACATATGTTGTCCAAAACTTGCATATGTTATAAAAAGAATGACTATAGAGCTGACTATTTTTTTCATACTGTATGATCGGGTAATAATATAATAAAGGTGGTTCCGGTCTGATCAATGCTTGCATGAATATGATCAGACAAATATTTTGTTTCACATCGCAATTCCCCGCTATGTCCTTTGGTGATAATATCGTAGCTCAAACTCAATCCCAAACCGGTTCCCTGTCCGGTAGGCTTGGTGGTAAAAAAGGGTTGAAATATTTTTTCTTTAATCGCATCCGGTATACCCATTCCATTATCTTTCACACTAATGCTGACCATATCTTTCAGTTTCTTGGTTTCAATTGTTACCATGGCTTCAAAGTTGACCTCCCCTTTCTTTTTACGTTCATCGGTAGCATAAAAGGCATTATTGATTAGATTCAAAAGAACACGACCTATGTCTTGCGGTATAATATCCAAGACTCCAACCTGTGGATCTAATTTTGTTTCAAATTTTGCATTGAAACTTTTATCCTTTGCTCTTAATCCATGATAAGCCAAGCGGAGATATTCATCACATAATGCATTGATATGCGTGGGTTCTTTTCTATTGGAACTTGTTCTACTGTGTTGCAACATCCCCTTTACGATGGCGTCTGCTCTTTTACCATGATGATGGATCTTACCTAAATTCTCCTTAATATCTTCAGCGATCTGCTCTGCATCGTTATAATTACCATTGGTTAATTCAACTTTCATTTCATCGATCAATTCCTGACTTACTTCGCTGAAGTTGTTGACAAAATTCAGTGGGTTTTGTATTTCATGTGCGATACCAGCTGTCAGCTCTCCTAATGAAGCCATTTTTTCTGCCTGAATCAGTTGCGTTTGTGTAGCTTTTAGTTCTAGTAATGCAGCTTCCGCTTTTTGTTTGGCTTCTTTGATGGCTATCAAATCCTGCTCAGCCTGTAATGCATGTGCTTCGGCTATTTTTAAATCATTAAAACGAGTGAAAGTGAGATTGAATACCGCAGCAAAACGTTCAAGCAAGTGAATATTGGCTTCTGATTGTCCATCAGGTGAGGCCATACCAATAAATCCTTTATCGAAATAAGCAACGCTTTGTATCCTTCTTTCTTGCGTGAGCGCATGACTGAGTGGGATTTGTAATGTTTGCAGATAGCTGATATAATTCTCCAACTCAGCTCCTTGCATATCTACCGTTACAGATCTCATTTGGGCTGCCCATCCGTCATATAGCTTTTTCACAGAAGCATTATCAGCAGCATTAAAAGTAAATTTTTTGCCTACACCTGTACCATCTTCATCGGTAGCCCACATATCCATATCTTTTGTAACATCGTTTACGATTCCAATGTATAAGCGATTCGGCTCTATCCCTAAACCAATGAGTTGATGGAAAACCTCGGCAGCAGTTTCTGCGAGTTCATCACTATGCTGCATAGCCAGTGTTCTTGATCGAACTTTTTCCAAAGCCGCTTCAATTTTGGCTTCTCGTGCTTGCTCTTCCGCTTTTTGCAGGTCTAAAAAACGAGTATAGGTTTGATCAAAGACTTTGGTGAACCGTTGCAGTAATAACAATCCTTGATCACTTAATTTATCTACAGAAGTAATGCCTATAAACCCTTTGGCAAAACTTGCATAATTGTTAATTCGTCGGTTCATTTGACGAACTTCCGGCGTAACGTATAATTCAATACTATCTAAGTATGCTAACCATGATTGATATACTTCTCCTTCCAATTCATTCACCAATAATTCCTCATGATTTTTCCAGCATTGATACAAAGGCGCTCCATTGGTGGGCTCATCAAATGGGAGTGGATATGCTGTTTGAAGGTATTCGCCATCTGCATTGGTAATAAAAAAAGTAAATCGTTTTGCTTCTTCCTCAATGATACCAACAAAAGCTCTTGATAATACATGAATGCCATCTGTAAGCAAAGCCTTGAATTCTTCAAACAATAAATGTGCAACTGCAGATAGTTCCTCACTTTGTTGCATGGCCATGGTTCGACTTCTGACACGCTCTAATGCGGCTTCAACTTTTGCTTCGTAGGCTTGTTCTTCTGCTTTTTTTAAATCAAGGAAACGTATATAAGCTTGTTCAAATGCATTGGCAAAACGTTGTAAAATGGAAGCAAAATCCTGAGACAAATGTTCTCGATCAAAATAAAATACAAATAACCCGGTATACTTCATGAGGGCAGCAGCATAGGCATACACATCCTTACTTTGCATCCACTGCCTGACTTCCGGGTCTGTTTGTTGGAAAGATTCTTGCGCTAATATCGAATCAATATGTTCACGTGAATCCACTTCATTGTACACTTTATTGATATAGCTTTCGCCATTGGCTCTAGCCTCATAAAAATCACGGAAAACTTGTGTATCAAAATAGCTTTGGTAATAAAAAGTAGCTTTTTCTTTTCGATCCAGCATCAATAGACAGTTCAAAAAATCTTTTGTGCCTTCCACAAAAATGGTGATGGAAATTCCTCCGGATACTTTGAGTCCTAATTCCAGGAGCTTTTCTTCAACCGTTTCAACCACAGTCGGTAAATCCTCACTTTTTTGCATTGCTAAAGAAGCAGAGCGTACTTTTTCCAATGCCGCTTCGATTTGTGCTTCTCGTGCTTGTGCTTCTGCTTTTTTTAAATCTAAAAAACGGATATAGGCTTGCTCGAATACTACAGAAAATCGTTTCAGAATTTGTACCTCTTCATGATCCAATACTCTTCCATCAATATTGGGATATAATATTCCCGTAAACCTTTGCAGAGCCATACTCTGCGCATAGCTTTTTCTTTGCAGGATATCTTGCTTAATATGATCCGGGAATCGGCTAAAGTCTGTGTGTTCAAAATAATAATTCCAGAAAGCATTCTTGTCTTCAAATGAATAAGTAGCAGAAAAATAATCTATCCCCTTTTTTCTAGCCGACTTAATATCATTCAGTATAGGATTATCAAAATGAGGGTGCCTGAAACTTCTGGGATAAGTCTGTTCGTTATCGGTGATCCATTGTACGATATCATCAGAATCTTCTTGAAATAAGTTAATAACAACAGCAGAATCTGTTAAATTAAAATGTAAATCTCGTAGATTATCAAATACGGTTTTAACCACTTCACTCAACTCATCTGAGCTACGCATGAGTAAAGAACGATTTCTCACTTTTTCTAATGCAGCTTCGATTTGAAGCTCTCTGTTTTTTTGCGCTAATTCTGCAGTTCTTTCTTCTACTGCAGCCTGTAGCTTGATATTTTCAGACCTAAGTTGTTCCGGATTGATCTGCTGCCCTTCGCCGGAATAACCATCCGGATAAGAAATATGTACATGGGTTACATACCACTCATTATTTATTTCAGACCAAATTTCTGTAAGTCTACTATGATGATAAAACATCCATTCCTCAGCTACCTTCACATAAAAATCCAATTCCTCGGTTAAAATGAGATATCCGTTTTGCTCATAGACATTGACCTTTTTATTTTCCATTCTTACCAACCCAGTAACTTGATCTCTGGTTGATATATAAAAATCAAAAGCAGCTTGTTTATTGGTAAACACTTCACTGATGGCTGTACCATATATGATGATATTATCCGCCCACCAAGCAGTAAATCCATCAATATCTCCACGTAAGAATGCATCAAACATTTCATTATGCCTGCTGACAATTTTCTCTTTTAAATTTTTACTCAATGCCATAGTTTATTTTGCAGGAAGAATGATAGTGAATGTAGTTCCAATTCCTTCCTCAGTTTCCAATTCTATTTTACCTTGGTGTCCTTTTGTGATAATGTCATAACTCAAACTCAAACCTAACCCTGTTCCTTTACCCGTTGGTTTAGTAGTAAAAAAAGGCTGGAATATTTTTTCTCGCACTGCCGCAGGAATCCCTCCGCCATTATCAGTAACTTTTATCATGACCTGATCTGTCAATCTTTGTGTTGTGATAGTCACCTGAGGGGCAAAATCAGCACCTTCTTTTTGTTTGCGCTCATGTACAGCATAAAAAGCATTGTTGATGAGATTCAAAATAACTCTTCCTAATTCCTGTACGAGTACATCTACACGACCAACCGTCGGATCTAGTGAAGTAGATAATTGTGCATTGAACCCTTTATCGCTGGCTCTTAATCCATGATAAGCCAATCGAAGGTATTCATCACACAACGCATTGATATCCGTTGATTCTTTTTGTCCGGTACTGTGTCTACTATGCTGTAGCATCCCTTTCACAATAGCATCTGCACGTTTACCGTGGTGATTGATCTTATCCTCATTCGCTTGCACATCCGTTGCTAATATTTTTACTTCATTCCAATCACCTTTTTCAATCGCTGCTTTTAATTCCTCGAGTAAATCTTGATTGACTTCAGAAAAATTATTGATAAAATTCAAAGGGTTTTGAATTTCGTGTGCGATACCAGCAGTGAGCTCACCCAAGGAAGCCATCTTTTCAGATTGAATCAATTGCGTTTGTGTTGCCTGAAGGTTGTCAAGGGTTTGACGGAGTTCTGACGTTTGTTTCTTGACTTCATCTTGCAATATTTCTTTTTGTCTTAGCGCTTGCTCTTTTTTCTCTTCTGATAATTTGATTACTTCTGCTGCGCGATCTTCGACCTCTTGAATCATTTGTTTGAAGCGCATCGCTGTATAAATCAATAAACTTATTGGGAAAGAAAGTGTATAGAAACTAACCAGCGTGGCTAACTTATATTTATGATAACCATTAAACCACTCATTAGGTACAATTCCAAAGCTCGTTTGAGCCAGAACAGTGAATAATAACCCAATCATAACCGCCTTATTAGGCCCCTCAAATCTTTTTGGAGTACGAATAATGATCCATAGCAATAACAAAAAGGAGATGACGGGTATCAGTACTATCGCTTTATCCGTTGTGTCATAATGTATATATACATCCCATACAATTAATACGAGAAGTAAAAGATATTGGTACTTACTTAATGAATAATGATAAACATTAGCAATAATCACAGGCATCAACACCAGAATAGCAATAAAACAAAAGTCTGCCAGATACGAGAACAGTACCTGTTGATCCAAGGGAGAAGCAATAAATAAGAGATAAGGAGTAGCGCCAAGGATAGAGAATGCTACCAGTAAACAAAGACTTGCAAATAATAATAACTGGTATTCTTTAGTATTGAAGAAAAATAATAAAATAAAGAGTATTGTTAAAATAATACAAACCGTCATGATTGCCATCAAAAACTTCTTCATGAAGCTTAAGTTCTCCATATGAAATTGTAAAAAATCTGTACTATTCAATTCAAAAAGATTTTTCAATCCGCCAACTTGAGACATCAAAACCAAGGAATCTTTTTTATAAGTCAAGATTGGTTTAGCCGGAATAACATAATCCACCATGTGAATAGAAAGCAGATATTCTTTATCGGGAATAAGTTTCACAAAAACAGGAATTCGTTCAAATTCAAAAGATTCAGCTTCTAACTTATTTACCGCATTCACATTACCTACTTGGGCAATTTTTTGTCCATCGAGAAACACTTCAAATGAAGCATTTCTTCCCAAATAGAAATAGTGAGGGTAATTGGTAATACTGGTATCAGCTTTAAAACGAAATCGAAACCAACCTTCCATCCTACCCTGCTCGTCAGCCATTTTTGCAGAAAGCTGAACGGGTTTCAGAGATTGCCAATCAGATTTATTTACATAGGAAGAATCATTTCCTTTTTTAAATAACCAGCCTTCCTTGGTGGTTAAATACAATTCCTTCAAATCTTCATACATGGAAGACCTTAGTGTAACACAAGTATCATTGGCCTTGATCGCAAGGGAAGTACAGAGAAAGAATAAGACAACAAAAAAACGCATAGACTCAGGTTTTGGTCAGCATACCATTGTTCATGGCATCAGACAAACATCTGCCAACCAAACACCCGGGGTCAGGACACTAAGCAGTTAGAACATCAATTTACGTTTTTTTCATCATATAAACACCTCTTGATCAGGTAATTTGCTCCTATTCCCTTCATGCTAACCTGTTGTTGTTTTCAGTACAAAACACACAGATACTTCGTACCTCATTCGCAAATACTTAACCTGTAAAAGCGATATAAGCCCTATATAAGCCCCTTATAACCCCATTATAAGCCCATCTTTTTAAAGCCGTTTTATATGCAGATTTAATCTTGTAATAAAGTTGATAAAGCCCTCCTTAACAGTGAAACAGGTAAAAATATGGTACGAAGTTGATACTTAGCAAGGGCTCAGATAGCTCCGGGCTTAAGCCCGGAACTATCTGAAAGTTATTTTCCTCCATTCGCCCTTAAATCATTGATGCAATTCGCATCTAATTGTGGAATATTGTTGTTCAACATATTCATTAATCCGGTGGTCTCAATGGTGTAATACATCAAACAATTGGTATTGGTACAATGGGCTCTATTATCTTCATCTTCATGTTGCGTTACCATGCCGGTTCCATTATTCACTAGTCCGAGAAGATGTCCGATTTCATGTAATAATACCCCTGACTCTACTTTAACCCGGCTTGCCTGATTAATACCTCCGCTATTGGCTTGTATCGTTTTACCAAACAAACAAACAGCAGTATTACGGTAAGCGATACCTACTACATTACCTTTATCAAAACTGGCATCCGTTATATAGATATATATCGTTATTCTGTTCCCATCAGTATAAGCAGTTCTGTTTTTATCGGTGAAAGAAGTGATGTCTGCTACAGACACGACTGATTTGCCTACGGTTGCTACCGGTTTACTTTGAACAGTGATGCCTGCGGGTTTATTTATTCTTTGCTCCAAAAAACTCCGCAGATTGACAATTGATTGTTCTTGCAATTGCATACCCGGACCATACTGCAGCTCAACAGTAAGAGAAAGATAATTATCGGAGGCCAATAACTCAGCGGCTGAAGCACCTACATTTCTATTGTCATTAAGACCTATCGGACCTGAAAGTACAACACTTGTGGCTTCTTTTTTACAGGACTGAACCAATATGAGCGATAAACCCAACAGGAAAAATAAAGGCTTTTTCATATTTATCATTTGACTAAAAAGCCCTTGAAAAAATAATGCCAGATTTTTCCTAATCTATGATTCGTGTAATAATCCGCCTCACTTCAGCCTTTTAGATTCTGTGATAAACCAATCATCCCAAAAACCTCCTATACATTATACAGAAATGATATTTATGTATGAAATTTCGTTAATTTTATTATGACGGTCATTCATCGAGTTAAGTACCCAACCCTGCCTGAAATCTAGCTTATGCAACTCTTCAGACAACTAAGTTGTCTGTTTGAACGTACGTATTAGAAGTAAAACGCAATGATGTCTTTGTTTGATTATTGGTATAGCAAAAAAAAGGTTATTGGACTTCTCATGTTATTGATGATAAGTATCAGTAATTATTCTTTTGCGCAATGCCCTCCCAATATCGGTTTTGAAAAAGGCAATTTTGATAACTGGGAAACATTAAAAGGCAGTATTGATGGAGCGGGTAATATCACCATGTCTGCTCAGGCACCTGATCCGGGAAATCATGTTATCATGAGTGCAGCAGCAGATGGTAAAATATTTGATGAATATGGTGGATTTCCGGTGGTTTGTCCCAATGGTAGCGGTTATTCTGTAAAACTGGGAATGGGTGCAGGTGGAAGAGATGCTCTTGGACTGAATTATACTTTCGTTGTTCCCAAAACAAATGGAGATTATAGTATTATCTATAACTATGCTGTTGTATTGGAAAATCCCCCTCATCAACCACATGAACAACCTTTATTCAGTGTAAAGGTGTTTAATGTCACAGATAATAAATATGAGAACTGTGGGTCTTTCCAATTTATTGCCGCAGCTGATTTGCCAGGATTCAAGCTTTCTACAGCCGGTCGCCCAAATGTGTACTACAAAGACTGGGCTCCTATTACATTGAAATTACCCGGATTTGAAGGCAAAACATTGCGCTTAGAATTCACTGTTAACGATTGTACATTGGGCGGACATTTTGGATATGCTTATGTGGATATCAATGAAAATTGTACCACACCGATTACAGGAAATGTATTTTGCGCCGATGCCACTAATATGTCCTTAACAGCTCCTTATGGTTTTCAAGCATATAGATGGTTCACGGATGATTTTTCAAAAACATTAGGAGAGAAAAATACCTTGAAACTTAGTCCTGCCCCTCCTCCAGGTACCAGACTTGCATTAGAGATCACACCTTTCCCCAATCAAGGTTGTTTAGATACTTTATACACGACGATTACAAAGTCATTAGACCCATTTACATTTACTGTACAATCAGATATTGATGCATGTAGGGCTCCCGGACTAGATCTTACAAAGCCCGATATTACAAAAGGGAGTACGCCCGATATGACTTACGCTTATTTTGTAGATTTTGACGAATCGGTTTTTGTGACAAACCCGAAAACAATTACCAATAGCAGTACTTATTATATCAAGGCCAGTAATAAAGCAGGTTGTACCGATACAAAACCTATTAATGTAATCATTAGAGATAATCCTGCCATTCGCATTCCAAGTACGATTGCAGAATGTATCCCGAATACAGTGAATCTCAATGATCCGACGCTTGTTGCAGGTAACAGATCTGATCTGACGTATAGTTTTTGGGAAGATATCAATGCTACCAAGCCCTTATTCAATGCTTCTTCTATTACAAAAACAGGCACTTATTTTATTCGTGCAACAGATCCCTTTACCTGTTCAGTAACTCAAGCCATCAATGTATCAATAACAGCGCCACCTTTGACGGTTGTGAAAAATGCTGTAGCCTGTGGCTCTCTCTCATTGTCGTCAGTAAATCTTGCTACCGGAAGCGACCCTACTGCAACTGTTTCTTATTGGTCTGATGCAGCAGCTACGGCAAGCAAATTTTCAGATGACAATATTTTTACCAATACTACCAATCTGTTTGTAAAAGTTACATCCATAGCAGGATGCAACGTCATACGACCAGCCACTGTTACCATCCATCCGTTCCCTAATTTCAGAGTAACAGATCCGCCATCTGTCAAAATACCCAAAACCATAAACCTTACAACCAGTGTTCCATTTAGCCAGAACTGGAGATATACCTACTGGGAAGATAGTGCCACCACCAAAACCTTATTCAGTCCGGAACGTGTTTTGAAGTCTGGCACCTACTTTGTAAAAGCTACCACTAATGAGGGCTGTTCTGTAGTGCAGCCTGTTAATGTTACGATTGATGATGCAGATATTCTGCCGGCAAATATTTTTTCACCGAACGGAGATGGCATCAATGATTATTGGCTAATTCCACTCATTGATTATTATCCTGAATCAACAATCGAGATATTTACGCGTAATGGACAATCAATCTACCGCAATAAAGGCTACACACGTGTGTGGGATGGAAAAGCAAATGATGGAAGTATTGTTCCGGTTGGTGTCTATTATTATCTGATTAAGGCATCTCCAAGATTAAAGCCCATTTCTGGTACAGTCACTGTGATTTATTAAAGCTTTTTCCCTGAATGATTCTGTATTTTCGCCACATAAGTACAAAGCCTTATGGATGTCAAAATAGAAGAATCCTGGAAAGCAGTTCTTAAACACGAATTCACCAAACCTTATTTTTTACAGGTGGCAACACACCTGAAAACAGAAAGGGCTACGGGTGCTGTGATCTATCCACCGGGCTCATTGATTTTCCATGCATTTTTTACCACTCCTTTTGATCAATTGAAAGTAGTGATACTGGGACAGGATCCGTATCACGGTCCCGGACAAGCACATGGCTTAAGTTTTTCTGTTCCGGAAGGTGTACCTCCTCCCCCTTCATTAGGCAATATTTATAAAGAACTGAATAAAGATATCGGAATGCCTATTCCAAAAACAGGTGACCTGACAAAGTGGGCCAAACAAGGCGTTTTACTATTGAATGCAGTACTAACTGTAAGAGCTAATGAACCTGCCAGTCATGCAAAAATTGGCTGGATGGATTTTACCGATGCTGTCATCAGAAAAATATCAGATGAAAAAGAAGGCATCGTTTTTTTATTATGGGGAAGGTTTGCTCAAGAAAAACAAATCCTGATTGATGAAACCAAACACCATGTATTGAAAGCAGCGCACCCATCTCCGTTCAGTGCAGACAAAGGTTTTTTTGGATGCAAACATTTTAGTAGAACCAATGAGTTATTAATGAAGCAGGGGCTTTCACCGATCGACTGGGATTTATCAACTGAAGCAGCACAATCATGAAAAAAGAAATTGATACTCCATTTTGGAAATTGATAGTAGGCAGAGTTATAGCTGTTTGGGCATTGGTATTGTTTATTGTCACCATGTTACCCGCCATCGTTTTCTATCTGCCTTGTTTTTTATTAAACGATCCTGCAAAAGCAAGCTGGCACAGACATGTATCACGTGTATGGATGTGGATCTATTTACACTTGATCGGTTGTCCTCTGAAAGTAAAAGGAAAAGAACATTTTACCAAGCACACCAACTATGTTATTGTTTGCAATCACAATAGTTTGATGGACGTTCCAGTTAGTACCCCTTTCATGCCAAGACCCAATAAAACGATCGCTAAAAAAAGTTTTGCTAAGATCCCATTGTTTGGATGGATTTATACTTTCGGCAGTGTACTGGTAGACCGAAAAAGTGACGAAAGTCGTAGAAAAAGTTACGAGGAAATGAAACGCATGTTGGCCATTGGATTGGACATGCTGATTTACCCTGAGGGAACACGAAACAGAACCGGTGATCCTTTGAAAAGCTTTTATGACGGTGCATTCAGGTTGGCTGTTGATACTAGAAAACCTGTTTTGCCTGTGATATTATTACACACCAAAAAAGTATTACCTGCTCATATCTTTTTCTACCTGATGCCGCATCGTCTGGAAATGCATTTTCTTCCACCGGTTTCATCAGAAGGAAAATCAGCTGTAGAATTAAAAGAAGAATTATTTACGATCATGTGGAATTATTATCAGGAACATGCCTAACCTGATTAAAATCCGGAGTTAGAAAAGACCCGACTTCTGTTGATCCTAAGATCACGTAAAATCCCGGATTTAGGATTGATCGTGATATTAAAGGAGCGGAACAATCCAATAGGGGTCACATTCACAGACAATTGCCAACAATGCATTTCACGGGTAATGAACATGCTGAATTGTTGTAATCCACCTTGTGTGATATCGTAGTACCCATTACCTCCTAACTTCCATTTATCAGTTAAACTAAAATCTCCATTGAAGTTGATACTTGAAAAGAGTTGTGTTTGAAATCCTGAAAAATCAGGTTTTAAAACACGATTGAAATTGAGTGAATACCCCAAATTCAAACTCCATGGAATATTGAAATCAGTAAACTCAGCAGGATTTGCTCTTGCGAACTGTAATTGTCTTTGTTGCTCTTCAGGTGTCATGAACGGATCAATTGGCATCTCACGGTCTTTATCTGTACTTCCATCTTTCGGCTTACTGGAGAAAGATGTAGATACCGCCAAGTTACCACTGGTGATTCTTCCAAACTTCATTTTTGCAGGATCAAATAAGATGCGATTTACGCGGTAACCTTGTCTGTCAATATCATAAGGATCCAGATTCATCCCGGCAGTAATATTGATCTTATCAAACAATGTACTTCTGGCATAAATATTAAAATTACCCAATGCAAAACTATCCGCTAAGAAATTGTAGGATGAGTTGAATCCAAAACCATCGATCAGTTTTATTTTCTTGGTAGCTTTTCCTGTACTATCTGTTTTATCCTTCACCTTCATTTCAAGCAGATTATCAATACCGAATGAGAGTCCACCAAAAGTACCTTCTGAAAATGCACCAATAATACCACCCTCAAATTGTGAGAATCGTAATTGCCTTCCTGTAGTATCAACCTGAGTATTGTAGTAATATCTCTTTGCCATATCAGGTCTATAGTTCAGTGAGATATTAGGTCTTACCTCATGTCTGATGGTCCTACCCCCATCTTTCGTTTTGATATTATAGGTTCCGAAAATTCGTGTGTTGACACTGATACCAAAAGCCATTTGTCTGGCTGCATAAAATCCTCTTTGAATAGTGGTATCTACCTTTTTAGCACCACTGTTCCAGTTTCTGAAAATTCGTTGTCCATACCAACGTTCTTCATAAGAAACACTCGGTGCTAATGTAATAGGACCTAATGAAGGCAATGAGAGTGTGATAGGTATATTGTGTTGAGCCCCCCATTGCAAAGTATCCAACATACGCCTGAAATTATAGGCAGTATCATAAAACGATAATTGATTCTGCAGATTACCACTATAGCCAATACCTATTTTTTCATACCACTTAGGTGCCCCTACTTGTTCTTTGCGTTGAAATGGATAAAAAGTAACTACGTTAAAATTCACCGTAGGTAAATTCAAATTCACCAAACGGGTATTGTTATTCTGGTTATGATTCGCATTCACAGAAAGATTGTACTTACCTCTCCAGTCTTTGGTATAATTGATCGAAGAGCTTAACTGGTTCTGAAAATTCTGGAAAGGGTTATTCAATAAATTTTGATTGAAACGGGTACTACCAAAATTTACATTACCTGAAAAACTCGTACCCGGCCTGGCTCTGCTATCGCGGTTATGCGACCAGTTGATCATAAAAGATCGACTTCTGTTAAACTCTTCTTTAGAAATACCCCCTCTATTCAGCGCTTTGGTGTTTTGTATGGTCAGATTAAGATTTCCTGTAAAAGCATATCGCTTAATATACTTCGAGTTAAAATTTGCCATCCAACCTCCATAAGAATATAGGTTAAATCTGGAAGTGAGATCAATATAATCACTGATAAGAAAATAATAACCTAAGCCTTCCAATCCTAATCCAAAATCTTCACTGGCAGTGAAAGCGGGAGCCATTAAACCGGATTGAGGTGTTTTATTCAAAGGGAATAGACCAAACGGAATACCAATAGGCATCGGTACTCCTTCAAACTCCGGAAAAGCAGCGCTTGAAATTCCCAATTTATTATTGACAATCTTCATTCTGCTGGTTCTAAAAGCAAAATGCGGGGTATCTAAATTACAGGTCGTGAAACGCGCCTTACTGGCAAAGACCTCAGTAGCACTTACTTTTTTTAATTTTTGTGCATTAACATAGATCTCACCTTCTTGAAAGAACGTGTTCTTGGTTAACCCTTTGGCAGTGCGCATATCATAAAAAATGGAATCGCTCACCGATTTCATTTCACCTTGTATGAATTGAGGTTTACTCATGGGGTTACCGGTAGAATCCAGTGAGCCATACGCTTTCACCATTTGAGATTGTTGATCGTAACGGATGGTTGCTGCTTCCATCTGCAGATCTTTATACTCGGTTTTAGCTTTCCCATATAAAAGAAACTCTTTCGTATCAATGATCAGTACCCCGGAATCGGCAGCAGCATATTTGATAGGTGCATCAATCGAGTCCTTAGAAATTCTGATGGTATCTGTTTTAGATACAGAATCAGGTCTTTGTTTTTTTGAAAGCGTATCTGACTTTGTAAGGACAGTATCGGCTTTTTGTTGTCCGGGAACGGTGTCGGTGGTCTGTTGAATAAAGCCTATCGGAAAAGCAGGAATCGTAGCACTTGCCTGCTTAAGAAATGTTAATATGAGCAAATATCCACACGCCACAATAGGAAGCATGGTTTTTGCGTTAATTTTACAGCGTTTGCTCATATTCACTCGACAAAAATAGTGTTTGAAGCGTGTAAACCGAACTCTGGGTATAATCCTTTAACGAATTGATATGATGCGTGTTAAATATGCTGCTTTTGTTTTGTTAAGTTTAGGGATCGCTTTCTTGAGTGCATTTACAGGTCCGACGGGCAAACCCCAGCAAAAACAGGTGCTCAAAAGAATCATTATTGATGCCGGACATGGTGGAGAAGATGTAGGTGCCAGAGGAAGATATTCTACCGAAAGCCAAATTTCATTAGAAGTATCGCTGAAATTAGAGAAGATGCTCCAGGCCGCATTACCGGATGTGGATATTGTAATGACACGTCGCACCGATATCTTCCACTCAGTGATTCAAAAAGCCGATATCGCCAATCAAGCCAAAGGAGATCTCTTCGTTTGTATACACGTGAATTCAGCTGCCCCCTCCCGACATAGAGAGTTTGTAGGGTATAAAACCATCACTGTCAGGAGAAAAGGAAAGTCTGTTAAACAAAGAGTGAAGGATTACAGAACCTGGACAACCCCCAATCCGGCTAAGGGAACAGAGACTTATATCTATGGAGTCGACAAAACAGATGAGCGTAAAGCGGTGGCTAGTGAGGGGTTGGATGAATACCTGGATAGTGTTTCAATAAAAATATTACAAGCCAGAAAAAGCTCTGATTCCAATGATCCTACCAAAACCATGTTGGCCAATATTCTCACACAGCAATATTTCCAAAGAAGTGCAAAACTTGCATTGACGATTGAGGAAGAATTTCAAAAAGTGGGGCGTATCAGCCGACAGGCGCAGCAACGAAAAAAAGGAATTTGGGTTTTACAGGCTGTCAATATGCCCGCAGTTCTGGTAGAAACAGGCTTTATTTCTAATCCCGATGAGGAAGATTATCTGAATAGTGAACAAGGACAAATAGAGATCTGTGAAGTAATCACCCGATCTATTCGTTTATATAAGAACTCACTCGAAAACCAGATGGGAGTATCCGGCAGTGCCGCTTCCCGAAAATAAGTTCACTTTAACATACAGCGAAAAGCGATAGCACAATAAACCTTAGTTTTGTGGTATATGAAGATATCGAATGAAACAAAAGTAGGTGCCCTCACAGCTGTGGCTATCACCTTACTCATACTTGGCTTTAATTTTCTGAAAGGAAAAACACTCTTTAAGACGGGCAACATCATTTATGCAAAGTATACAGATACCAAAGGAATTATGGTATCAAACGGTGTATTCATCAATGGATTTCAGGTTGGATCTGTGTATGATATTGAGAATGCTGATAAAAATCTTTCTGCAATAGTTGTAGCCATCAAACTGAAAGACAATTACAATATTCCGGCTAATTCGATCGCAAGCATTAAAGAAAATCCACTAGGTAATGCCAGCATTACGATTGCATTAGGAGATGCAGCTACTTATGTAAAATCCGGCGATACGATCTTAACCGCTTCGAATGCAGGTCTCTTGGGAGATGTCATGAATAAGCTAGGCCCCGTAGGAGATCAGATCAAAGCAACGGTTGGCTCTTTAGACAGTGTACTGAAAAACATCAACACCATTTTTGACCCTGCTACAAAGAACAATTTACAGGAAGTCATCGCTAATATTAATAAGACCACTGCTAGTTTAGTGGTGTCATCTGCTTCCATTCAGGCGATGCTAAATCAACAAACAGGTGCAATCACTGCTTCCATGAACAATGTGAACAGTTTCACGAAGAACCTGGCTGACAACAATGATAAGGTTACTAAAATGTTGGGGAATGTAGAGAAAACCACTGAGAACCTATCTAAAGCCGACATCGATGGAACAGTTGCTCAACTGAAAAACTCCATTGAAACACTGAATACTATTTTAGGAAAAATGTCTTCAACTGATGGTTCATTGGGCAAACTACTGAATGATAAAGCCTTGTATGATAACCTGACCAATACCGTAAGAAGTGCCAATATTTTAATGGATGATTTACGTGTACACCCCAAGCGTTACGTAAACATTTCTGTCTTTGGTAAAAAAGACAAAACAGGTCCGCTCATGGCACCATTAGATTCTACCAAGGCTAAACAATAATGCGAAAAAGGGTTTACTATATCTGCCTGTTTATTTTCGGGATATCCTTGCTGAGCATACAAGCAACTTATGCCCAACAAAAGGAAGATACTTCGGCGCAACCCGGTACAGGACAATTACTAGAGTTCCTTAAAGCTGACAGAAATAATATCAAAAAAATTGATAGTAATCAATTCATTTCCTACGCAGGCAATGTGAAAATTAAACAGGGGAAAACGCTTTTTTATGCAGACAGTGCAGTTGTGAATCCTGTTACCAATATTTTTGAAGCTTTTGGCAATATTCACATCAATGATGCCGATAGTGTTCATACTTATGCTCAATACCTAAAATACCTGGCAAAAGAAAAACAAGCTTTTCTAAAAAAAAGAGTCAGACTTACTGATGGGAAAAGCACATTGACTACTGATGAACTGGAATATGATGTCACTGTTAAAATTGGCACTTATTTGAAAGGAGGTAAAGTAGTAAATGAAAAAACAACCCTTACCAGTACTGAAGGATATTACTATGGCGATACCAGAGATATCATTTTTAAAAGAAAAGTAAAACTGGTTAATCCTGATTATACTATTGATACGGATACACTACAGTACAACACTGATACCGAAATCACAACGTTTACTAGTCCGACAACCATAAGAAATGATAAAAAACTTATCATTAAAACAAGATCCGGGTTTTATGACCTGAAGAAGAAACGAGCAGAATTATATAAACGTCCGGTGATTGATGACAGTACTTATACCATGACTGCTGATGATATGGCATTGGATAGTATCAGTGGATTAAGTGAATTCAGGGGGAATGCTGTATATAGAAGTAAAGATTCTACAAAAGGTTTTGATATGATCGCCAATAACATCAAAACCAATAATAAGAAAAATTCATTGTTGGCCACACAGAGTCCTTTATTGTTACTGAAACAAGACCGCGACTCAATTTATATCGCAGCAGATACATTTTATTCTGCCAAACTCTCTGATCTCTTAAAGATCAAAAATGTACCAAGGGTAAGAGATAGTATTGATTTTACTTTTTTAACAGATTCCACTAAAGAAGATAGTACAGATAAGTATTTCGAAGCATACTATAATGTAAAGATATTTTCAGACTCCATGCAGAGTGTAGGTGATAGTTTATTTTATGCCTTAAAGGATTCTGTATTTCGATTGTTTAAATCGCCGGTAGTTTGGGCACAAGCCAATCAGGTAACAGGAGATACCATTTATATGTACCTGAAAAAAAGTAAACCAGAGCGTTTATATGTCTTTGAAAATGCTATGGCATTGAGTCAGGTAGATAGTACTATTTACTTTAACCAAGTAAAGGGCAATACGATTAACGCATACTTTGATACAACAGGACAAATACAATTTCTTCGATCGAAAGGAAACTCAGAGAATGTGTATTATGCTACTGATGAAGCAGGAAATTTTATTGGAGTCAACAAAAATAGTTCTGATGTGGTAGAGATTCGGTTTGCTGATGGCAAAGCAAAACGTGTTTTATTGATCAATGGAGTAGATGGTACCATGTACCCTATGCGTAAAGTCAACCACGAAGAATTGAAACTCAGAAATTTTCGTTGGTTAGATGATAAAAGACCGAAGAGCAGATACGACATACTTTCATCACAATAATGCTTCCCTCCTTTTTTTGTAAATTGCGGTATGATCTTACCGAAATTTGTTCACACAAGGTTGATTCACCCGCTCAGACAATTCATCCATGACAGTAGAGCCATTGGCATTACTTTATTGGTATGTACTGCCGTATCATTAATTGCAGCTAACTGGGGTGAATGGGGCGAGGCATATAGAAGCATGTGGAACATTAGTTTTGATGGCACCAACGCTCATCATGCTCATTTAGGGTATTTATCATTACCCAATTCTCCCTTACTGATCATCAATGATGCATTGATGGCTGCTTTCTTTTTTCTTGCCGGGATGGAGATCAAAAGAGAATTGGTATGTGGCGAATTAGCATCTATCAAAAAATCAGCTTTACCTGTATTTGGTGCGATCGGCGGAATGTTGGCACCTGCTCTTTTTTTCGGATTATTCAATAAGGGAACGCCTTATATGGAAGGATGGGCTGTACCTACTGCTACAGATATCGCTTTTACTTTAGGAATCGCATCACTACTCGGAAAAAGAGTACCTGTTGCTTTGAAAATATTTCTTACTGCGTTAGCTATCATCGACGATCTTGGAGCTATTGTGGTGATCGCACTTTTTTATGGAGGAGAAATAGTAATCGGTTATCTCATAGGTGCAGCATCCATTATTACACTTTTATGGTTTTTGAACAAAAGAAAAATCCCATTTGGAGTCTTTCATTGGATACTGGGTATACTACTCTGGTATATGATGTTCAATTCAGGTATTCATGCTACCGTTGCCGGAGTAATTTTTGCTTTCATGGTTCCGGTAAAAAATCTGGAAGCCTATGAGCTGAAGTTTCATACACCGGTATATTTTATCATCATGCCTATTTTCGCCTTGGCCAATACGGCTATTGGATTCCCAAGCGATAGCCTAAGCGCATTGAACAGTAGTCTTAGTTGGGGTATCATCATCGGATTATGTATCGGAAAACCGGTAGGTATTACCGCTGCTTGTTATTTTCTTGTTTCCAGAAAACTGGCAGAGCTTCCTTCAGGTACAAACTGGATGAAAATGATTGGTGGCGGATTACTAGCAGGTATCGGTTTTACCATGAGTATTTTCATCTCTACGCTGGCATTCAGTAATCCGGCAGAACAAGACATCGCAAAAATATCCGTTCTACTTGCTTCATTGATTGCTATGTTAGCAGGATATGTTTGGCTAAGAAATAGTAAATAAAAAGTAAGAAGCAAGGAACAGGAAACAAGGCTCAAGGAAGACACAAGGATCAAGAAACAAGAAAGTCTCAAGGCTCAATAAACTTGTACATTGGCTCTTGAAACTTTCTTATTTCTTATTTCATGTTTCTTATTCCTCTGTTTCTATCCTTCTTTCTCCATCATTAAATACGCTTTGATAAATCCATCGATCTCACCATCCATAACAGGCCCAACGTTCCCAACTTCATAATCGGTACGATGATCTTTGATCATTTTATAGGGATGGAAGACATAACTTCTGATCTGACTACCCCACTCGATTTTTTTCTTATTCGCATTGGTAGCATTCATGGCTTCCTGACGTTTGCGTAATTCTTCTTCATACAAACGACTCTTTAACATCTTCAAAGCTAATTCACGGTTCTCTCCTTGTGTTCTGGCTTGCTGACATTCTACAATGAAACCACTGGGAATATGTTTCAAACGAACAGCGGTTTCAACCTTGTTCACGTTTTGTCCGCCACTACCACCACTTCTATAAAAAGCCCACTCCAAATCTCCTGGGTTCACATTGATCTCAATACTATCATCGATCAAAGGATATACAAATACAGATGCAAAAGAAGTATGACGACGTGCATTGCTATCAAAAGGAGAAATACGCACCAATCGATGAACACCGCTTTCTGCTTTTAAGAAACCATAAGCAAAGTCACCATCAAATTGTAAGGTGGCACTTTTGATACCGGCTCCGTCGCCTTCTTGAAAATCGAGTTCTGTTACCTTCCAACCTTGCTTATCGCCATACATGCGGTACATACGCAACAACATTTCCGCCCAATCCTGACTCTCGGTTCCTCCTGCTCCTGAGTTGATCTGTACAATGGCAGGCAATTCATCTTCAGGTTTGTTCAACGTACTCTTGAATTCAGCATCTTCAATAGCTGCTAAAGCTTGTTCATATGATTGTTTGGTCTCATCTTCACTGGCATCTCCGCCTTTCCAGAAATCAAATAACACGGCAAAGTCTTCGACTGCAGTCTCTACTTGTTTGTAGAGTCTGAGCCAATACTCATTTACTTTAATTTCTTTCATGATAGCCGTAGCGCGGGTATTATCATCCCAAAAGCCCGGCGATAGAGAGAGTTGTCGATCAGTATCTACTTTATAGTTACGATTATCGACGTCAAAGAAACCTCCTCAGGACCACCACACGGTCCCTCATACTTTTGATTTGTTCTTGTGTCATTTGGATCTATGATTTTTTGATCTGTGATTTCTTGATCTGTGATTTTTTGATTTCTTGATTCTTGTGAGATCATTTGATCAAATCAAGAAATCAAAAAATCAAGAAATCAAAGATCAAAAACATAAGCCTCGTAAGCCGGATTCTGTTCCAATACCATCATTTATCTAGCCCTAACATTACTGTTAGGATCTTGCTGCCTACCCTGGAATCTCCCGCTCATCTCGCCTAGGGCGAGACGAGATCGGGATCGGACGAGCCGCCCTCAAAGACTCCTATACATGGCATTACAGCACCCAAGGTTTACCCTTCTGTTTTGTTACCAATACAGAACGTGAGCTCTTACCTCACATTTTCACCCTTATCCCCACATTGCTGTGGGGACGGTTATTTTCTGTGGCACTTTCTCGCCCCCACACTGCTGTGGGGGGCCGGCTATTCACCGGTGGGTTGCCCTATGCTGTCCGGACTTTCCTCCCCCACAGTACTGAGGGGGCGATGGTTCGGGCTTATGCAAATACAAAGTTAACTTAAAACGAGGTGAGGGGCAAACAATTCAAAATCAAAAGTCAAAATTCAAAAGTCAAAAGGAATGTTTTTTTGACTTTTGATTTTTGAATTTTGACTTTTCAATCAGTACTGAAAAAACACTTCCGTCGCCCCATATCCAAACCGGGGATCATATTGATTGATGAAATGCTTTACTTCTTTTTTGGTTTTGAGGATATCATGTATCTCTTCTCGTAAACGGCCCTTTCCTACACCATGAATGACGATCAATGAAGGTTGACGATGTGCGATGGCCAGATCAAACCACTTCTCAAATTCAGCCAACTGAATACCGATGATCTCCAGGTTACTCAGTTTTTCATAATTATCTGTCAGCTTTTCAATATGAAGATCGATCACAGATCTGGCAGGAGGCAAATGCTGACGCACTTTTGATGCATCATAGATCTTAAATCCTTTATTCGATAATTTGGAGAGATCAACAAACTCTTCTTCTTGTTTCTCAGGGTATTCTTTGAACAATTGATAAGAAAAGGTCGGCTCATTGTTTTCCTTCAATGTTTCAATACGCTGGAATATCTGTTTGGGCTTCAGCTTCAATTGTACTTCGTAATGAGTAGCTTTCCCTTTTTTGGGTTGAACTAATGAAAAGTCAACTGAAAAAGATGGACTATCATTCACTGCTTCAAAATCGATATCATGTAGATAAAAATCATGAAAGCCTTGTACCTGATTCACCAATTCAAAATTCAGGTCATGTAAAAAGAATTGTTTGTAGGTAAACTGATAAGCATCTGCAGTTTTATTGACAAGATGTACTTTCAAAAGCTCTACTACTTCATCATTGAAATCATCCAAGGCAAATTTTGGGATAAAGGAAAGCCATACACCATCTGCCACTTGTATTTGATTGGGCTTGGGCTTTTCTTTTGGAACTTGATCGATGTATTGTTTGGGAATTACTTTCTTTTCCGGTTCCTGTTTCTTTTTGGTAAAGCGGTAGAAATAAGGAAAATCGATCTGATCCATGTAAGCAGGAAATTTCACGCCCCTCACTTCGATCATGACCATTTTGTCGTTGATCAGCTCGATCACTTTTCCTTCTTCATTGCTGTGCAATACGATAATATCATCACCAACCTGGTACTTCATGTCACTCCAATTTCGCTGCAAAGTTAATCAGATCCTATCAGGATTCCGTATTCAATCTGCTTCGTTTGCGTCCATACATAAAGTAAATGGCCAACCCTACACCCATCCACACAAAGAACCATAACCAACTAACAGCCGGTATTTCGATCATCAAATACAAGCAACACAAGGCCCCCAATACAGGAATCAATGAGTGACTTTTAAGAAAGCTATACACTGCTGTGATCAAAGCAATCAATACAAATACTAAAAACAGTATTTCCTGATAGCCTTCAGTACCAATATTCTGAAAAGCAGCCATGATACGACTCCAAGAGAAGTATACAAAAATACCGACCAATGCAGGGATCAATAATTTTCCGTTGATGTATGGTAATGAAAATGCGTTACTTCCTTTTGCTTTTGCAAGGCGTGGCAATGCCAATACGCCAAAACATACCAATACAAAAGCAAACAATGTACCGATACTGGTAAGATCAGTCATAGTGCCACTGGAAACAAATAATGCAGGAACACCTGCCATTAAACCCGTTAAGATCGTTGCAAAAGAAGGTGTTTGGAATTTCGGATGTACTTGTGCAAATTTTTTAGGCAATAATCCATCCCTACTCATGCTCATCCAAATACGTGGTTGACCGAGGGCAAATACCAATAATACACTCGTTGTTGCCACTACCGCACTGATAGAAATGATATAACCGATCTTATTCATCTTCAGTTTATCAAATACATATGCCAATGGATCATCCACTTTTAATTCACTGTAGTGCACCATACCTGTCAGTACCAATGCAATCAAAATATACAATCCGGTACAGATTAACAGAGAGTAGATCATCCCTTTAGGCAGGTCTCTTTGTGGGTTTTTACATTCCTCTGCGGTGGTAGAAATCGCATCAAAGCCAATATAGGCATAGAATACAGCAGATACACCTGCTAATACACCACCAAAGCCATTGGGCATAAAGGGCGTCCAGTTATCGGTATCCACATAAAAGAATCCCATCACGATCACAAAAATGATCACCCCTATTTTGAACATGACCATAGCATTGGTACTCTTCTTGCTTTCTTTGATACCAATATAAGCTAACACGGTGATGAGCGCAACGATCATAAATGCAGGAATGTTAATGATCATCTTCCATCCACCCAACACAGGTGCATTCATGATAGCATCATAACCCATTCTGGCATGATTGGTCATGCTTTCCAATGTTTTTCCTTCAGCCATACCTTTCATGGCTTCTTCATAACCGAGCTGTGCATTTGAAGCATTGGTAGCAAGCCAACCCGGCAGGTGAACACCAAATCCTTCCAACAAATTATTGAAGTAACCACTCCAACTGATGGCTACTACGATATTACCAATGGAATATTCTAGGATCAAGGCCCAGCCGATGATCCATGCAATCACTTCACCAAAGGAAACATAGGCATAGGTATAAGCACTTCCTGCGATGGGAATGCGACTTGCAAATTCAGCATAACAAAGAGCGCTGAATCCACAAGTGATGGCCGTGATAATGAATAGAATTGCGATCCCCGGACCACCATTATAGGCAGCAGTACCAATCGTTGAAAAGATACCTGCGCCGATGACTGCGGCGATGCCCATGAAAGTAAGATCACGTACGCCCAGTATTTTTTTCAATCCGGTTCCATGACCGTCTGTATGACCTGCTGCAGCATCAGCTGCAATTTTATCGATTGATTTTCTTCTGAATAAAGAACCTGACATGCTCGTTGGTTTTGGTATAAAGCAATCTGTATGTGCACCAATGGATCATCACCATTGGGTATGGATGACAAGATAAATGAATCCTGTTAATATTCACGCTGTATCAGGAAATTAGCCAGTTCCTGTAAGGGTTCTTTACGAACCGATCGAACAGCAATGGCATCCAGGTGCTGCAAGGCTGTTTGCAGGTATTTATCTTTTAATTCTTTAGCCCATTCATCAATGTTGCAATCACGGAATATCTGCAATACTTGTTCCACTTTATCCGGTGGATTCAATTGCATCAACTGCAATAATCTATTTCTCTGTTCCTGATTGGCTACTTCCAATGCATGTAACATCAGGAAGGTTTTTTTATTCTGACGAATATCACCTCCCACATCTTTTCCAAATTTTTCAGGATCGCCAAAAGCATCCAGATAATCATCCTGTACCTGGAAAGCGATGCCTAAATTTTTTCCAAACTCATACAAGTGTTTGCAATTGCCTTCACTGGCTCCACCAATGATAGCTCCCATTTCCAGACTCGCGGCCAATAATACAGAGGTCTTCAAACTGATCATATGAATGTAATCATCCAATGATACGGAACTGCTTTGTTCAAAGTCCATATCCATTTGCTGTCCTTCACAAACCTCTCTCGCCGTTTTATTGAAGAGATGGATGATGCGATGTAAGTATTGGGGCTGTATTTTATTCAAGTAGTCGTACGCCTTGATCAGCATCACATCTCCGGCCAATAAAGCCGTACTCAACCCATATTTCATGTGTACAGTTTCCATGCCCCTGCGCAGTGGCGCTTCATCCATGATATCATCATGAATGAGTGTGAAGTTGTGAAACAATTCAATGGCTGTAGCTAATTCCCAACTATCGGCATGGATCTCATCAAACAATTCATTCCCCATCAAACACATCACAGGTCTGATCCTTTTTCCACCCCATGATAAAAAATATTCATTGGGTTCATATAAACTAGCTGGTTGTTCAGGAAAATGTCTGACAGCAAAATGGTCAGCAAATTTTGTTACTAAATCTTTAAAACTGTGCATACTACAAACCTAAATATAAAACCAAAAGCAACCTTAACTATTCCTTCCGGAATCACAGGATTATTTTTGGCACGATTTTATCTAATACAGACAAAAACACTGTTATGCAAAGAATAGTTTTGTTAACCCTGCTCATTTTGGCTGCCAACGTAGCCATGTCGCAAAGTACCGGCTCTACCTATAAAACGGCATTGGGTGTGAAAGTGTACCCAGGAGCCATTAGTGTAAAACATTTCACGAAAAGTAATGTAGCACTTGAAGGACTTGGATATATCTCCAATGATGGTTTCCGTTTAACGGGATTGTATGAATACCATGGTGATTTTAACGGCGTCGAAGGATTAAAATGGTATATCGGTGGTGGTGGACATATAGGAGTATGGAGTGATAACTGGCGTAATCGTTATCCAACACGTAATGATGGTCTCGCGATTGGTGTAGATGGTGTATTGGGTGTTGATTATAAAGTCAAAGGCGCTCCACTCAACCTTAGCTTCGACTGGCAACCTTCTTTTAATTTTATCGGATACAACTACTTTGAAGGTGGTTGGGGAGGAATTGGGATTCGATATACCTTTTAGAACGGAAGAATATTCAATATCCAATGTCCAAGTAAAATTTCTAATTGGACATTGGATATTGAATATTTCTCTGTTCCTCTGTTTTATCCCAGCTTAAACAAGCTTTCAACAAAAGCATGTTTATCAAAGATGATCAGATCATCTATTTTTTCTCCTACGCCAATATATTTTACAGGAATTTTGAATTGATCGGCTATTGCAAGTACAACGCCACCTTTGGCGGTACCATCCAACTTGGTGATGGATAATGCAGTTACTTCTGTTGTAGCTGTGAATTGTCTGGCTTGTTCCAATGCGTTTTGTCCCGTTGAACCATCGAGTACCAACATCACCTCATGTGGTGCATCAGGAATCACTTTTTGGATCACACGTTTGATCTTACTCAGTTCATCCATCAAATGCAACTTATTGTGTAAACGACCGGCGGTATCGATGATGACTACATCAGCATTACGAGCCACTGCACTTTTAACCGTATCAAAAGCAACAGCACTAGGATCAGAACCCATGGCTTGTTTTACAATAGGAACACCCACCCTTTCACTCCAAATCGTTAATTGATCTACAGCCGCTGCGCGAAAAGTATCGGCAGCACCTAGTACGACCTCTTTTCCTGCCTTTTTATAATTATGAGCCAGCTTACCGATAGTGGTTGTTTTACCTACACCGTTGACACCCACCACCAATATCACATAAGGTTTTTTCCCCTCCGGAATTTCAAAATCTTGGTAAGAAAGTTCGGGTGCATCTACCAATAAAGCTGCAATCTCTTCTTGCAATAATTGATTGAGTTCTGCAGTACCAACATATTTATCTTGCTTTACTCTTTTCTCAATCCGTTCAATGATCTTAATGGTTGTATCGATACCTACATCAGCACTCACCAATGCTTCTTCAAGGTTATCCAAGACCTCATCATCTACGGTTGTTTTACCGGCAATTGCTTTGGTAATTTTAGAGAAGAACCCTTCCTTGGTCTTTTGTAATCCCTGATCCAGACTTTCCTTTTCTTTCTTCCCGAATAATTTATCAAACAAACCCATACTATCTGATTTTATGGATGCAATTAAATACAAAAAGCCTTCCCGTGAAAGAGAAAGCTTTTAATATGATAAGGTCAGAACGATTATTTCTCTGACATGAAGTCTTTAACCTTGTCTTTGTGTACAATAGCTTCTTTGAAGGTGTATGCACCTGTCTTTGGGCTACGTACCGCTCTGATCACTTTAGTCCAGTTCTTAGCTTCAGCGGCTGCTTTCTGGTCTTTTACTTTCGCGTTTTTGGAAGCTGCTTTTGCCATGATTATTTGATTTCTTTATGAACGGTTACTTTTTTCAAAATTGGGTTGAACTTTTTCAGTTCCATACGCTCAGGCGTATTCTTCTTGTTTTTGGTAGTGATATAACGGCTTGTACCTGGCAGACCTGTAGTCTTATGCTCAGTGCATTCCAAAATCACCTGTACCCTGTTACCTTTCTTTGCCATTGTATTAGGTAGTTTTTTCTTTTTGTTAATTAGATCTTAGCTCCCTGGGCTCTCATTTCTTTGATCACAGTTGCCAAACCATTCTTATTGATGGTTCTTAAAGCATCAGTTGAAACCTTCAGGGTTACCCAACGGTCTTCCTCAGCAAAAAAGAAACGCTTCTTTTGTAAATTCGGTAAAAAACGACGCTTGGTCTTAATGTTTGAGTGAGAAACACTATTTCCTACGATCGGCTTTTTTCCAGTAACCTGACATACTCTTGCCATGACTCAATTTTTTTCGGGACGGCAAAGGTAGGGAAATGCTCCAAAATATCCATACGAAATTCTCTTTTTTTAATGAATTTGTTCACACCCTCCGTATAAATTCCATTTGGAACGAATTTTTTGAGCCGGGTTTTCCACATTTCACCATCTTACCACCCTCTTTTCTAAAAAATTTCTGTGATTTTCTGTGTACTCTGTGGCAATAAATGCCACTGAAAGCACTGAAAATCACAGAAATAGGGACTAAAGTCGGATAATATCTCCGAAAAAGACCGCATTCATGAATAACTTGGAAGTTCCCAACCAGAATGCTCTGAAATTCAGATTATCAACCATAGAAATCACCTTTCCCCTCCCTATCGCATCAATATTGATGGCTGCACTCTTTTTCACCACCTCTTTATACCCCCTGTACAAATACCCGCTTTGCAATGGATTTTCGGTATACATCACCGGTGAATCGTACGGATTATTGTTTTGATCCATGAACAAAGTATTCGACTTAAAAATGCTAACCGATGGCTGACGATAACCGTATGCCAAAGGATGTGTCAGATCTAACTGAGCCTCAAACAATGAACCTGCCATGTCTTTAGCGCGCATTTCATCTGAACGGAGATAATAAGGCAATTGTAAAGTGGTATCTCGTTTTTCTTCTGCATTTCTAAAGATCACTTTGGTAAAGCCATTGGTAGCGAGCCATTTGGTAGCGTCTTCTGTTGCCACAAGCGTGCCGCCTGCACTGATCCATTCTTTTAATTTGTCTTGGGCAGGTTTATTCAGGTTATTGTATGAACCCGATGGCATGATGATTACATTATATTTATCTGCATTGATCGAATTGAAGCGTTCAACATCAACAATACTCACCGGCATTTGATAACGGATATCGATCATGTGCCAGATCTCTCCTACATCGGTGGCACTGGTTCCTGTTCCGCCAAACATCATAATACGTGGTGTTTTCACATTGTTCAAGCTGGCACTTCCTAAATCAATCCCTCCGGCGGCCAATCCTGTAGGGATGGTAAACACTTCTACGCCTGTTCCGGCTGCAACAGAACCAATCAGCGTTGCCAATTCTTTTCCTTTTACAGATTGTGTTCCCATCGGAATAACAATGGTACCATAATCAAAAGATTCCTCTTTCCCATCTACCATCATCTTGAATTTCTGCGTAGCTACTTTGGCTTTGATGCCTTTGGATTGTAGTTGAAATAATACTTTCGGCGCATTGTAATCATCCCAACGAAATGCATAGGCAGCAGCGCTGGCAGATAAATTCATTAATGGTTGACTCAACGGTACTGCATTGATCACTTTGGCTCCTACAAGCTGATCAAATCCTGTTTTGAGCTCTGCTGTTGGCAAACCAAAAGCCAGTGACATGGTCCATGCAGTAACATCATAAAACAAACTGTCTTTGTACTCAAAGGTTTTTTCAAAAACAGTTTTAATGATCTTAAATTGTTGCTGTGCAGCAGGAATCACAAACGCTTTGCCAGCTTTGAATTGTTTTCCATCCGCAGTGAAATCTTGTTTTAATTGGAAGATGTCTACCTGATGTCTAAGCAACATCTGAACAAAAATATGGGTGCGTGTCTGATCAAACTGATCACCGATCACAAATGCTTTTACCGGATAAGCTGCAGCTTCTTTTTCCACTTCTTTGTAAAAATCACGCTGGTACTTCAACATATCAACACGCAATTGTTTGGCCGCTTCCAAAGTAGACAAAGCTGCTGTAAACTGATTACGCACAGTAAAAGGGAAAGTCAGTAATCCATTTTCTGTATCCTGTGCATGACCACGACTACTCGCTTGTTCAAACAGAATACCTACACCACCATTGATATCCGGATAAGTAGAACCTTTACCATAATAAAAGTCATCATACCCTTCTTTGGTGAAATACAAAGAGCCAATGCTATCAAAGAATTTAGCGTGATAATTTCCGATAGCAGCCGTTAACTCCTGATTCTTGGCAGGGGTATTAGGATTCACTCTTGATGGTACACCGGGTTGAAAAAAGAAAGTTGCGTTACTTCCCATTTCGTGGTGATCTGTGAGGATATTAGGCTTCCACTGATGAAATAATTGCAAGCGATTCTGGCTTTCTCTATGTTGAGCAGGCAACCAATCGCGATTCAAATCAAACCAATAGTGATTGAATCTTCCACCCGGCCACACTTCATTGAACTCTCTTGCTTGAGGATCAGACACCAGTGTCTGACTCTTATGCATATTAGCCCATGTTGCAAAGCGATTCAATCCATCAGGATTAAATGATGGGTCTAGTAGCACTACTGTTTTATCCAATAGTGCATCTATTTCAGGTCCTTGTGCAGCAGCTAAATAATATGTGGTCAACAATGATGCATTCGAACCACTGCTTTCATTCCCATGGATGCTATGTCCGATCCAAACAACTGCAGGCATATCATTCACATTCCAACTACCCGACTGATTTACCTGCGTCAATTGTACATGTTGCTGACGAATTTGTTCTAGGTTCTGATGATTCTTGGGTGATGTAATGATGAGTGCTAATTGCGGACGACCTTCATAAGTAGTTCCTAATTGTTGTAAGGTTACACGATCAGATGCAGCATCCACTGCTTTCATGTAATTCACCAAACGATCATGTGTTACATGCCACTCACCCACTTCATGACCAATCACCGATGCAGGTGTTGGGATAGATGGATTGTAGCGAACATTCTTGGGCAAGTAATAATCTAAATTTTGTGCCTGCAGACCGATAGTACAAAGCAGCGCAACGGCTAAAAGCAAATTTCTCATGATGGCAATTTAAGTTGCCTAAGATAGCGAAAACAAAAAAGCCATCCTTGAATTGAATGGCCTATTAGGTGAATACAAAAAGAAATCAGATCAACTGCATAATCATCACTTTGGGATCAACATGAACGGTGTCATGATCAAAGTCCAATTTCATACGCCATTTCTGCATGGTGACAGCACCTACTACAGCTTCTTCGGTTAAACCGGGCACGATTAAGAACTCATCACTTACATACACATCATTTATCCAGAAATCAACAGTAACACGATGTGAAACTTCGATATAATGACCTTGACTAGCAGTTAAAAGTTTTCTGGTTGCACTTAGCTCAGTTGGAATTTCTAGTCCAGATACAAAATCGGGATGGATACAAGAAAGGTTAGCCCCACTATCAAATAAAGTATACAATCTTTTTTCCCCGAGTGATCCAGTGAACAGTAATGGAATTTTTATAACAGACATATAAAGGGTTGTTTAAGAGCTAAACTAAATCGTTTTTGCTTCTAAACAACCCTTCCAAAAAATTTGCGGGAAATACGGTAACGCAATTCGCGAGAGGCGAATTATGCATACATTTCTTCTCTCAATTCCTTCACTCGCTTATCTTCCATGTATTCATCAAATGTCATCAAACGATCAATGATACCCTTAGGTGTGAGTTCAATGATGCGATTGGCAACTGTTTGCATGAAAGTATGGTCATGAGAAGTCAATAAAACAATACCCGGGAAACTGATACAACCTTCGTTGAAACTCTGAATACTTTCCAGGTCCAGGTGGTTGGTAGGCTGATCCAATACAATCAGATTCGGATTCTGCAACATCATTCGGCTCACCATGCAACGTACTTTCTCCCCTCCGCTCAGTACATTTGTCTTCTTCATGATATCATCACCACTGAACAACATCTTACCCAAGAATCCACGGATAAATGGTTCATCAGCATCGGTTACATGAGAAGGAACATATTGACGTAACCAATCCATCAGGTTCAATCCTTCTGTAAAAAATTCATTATTCTCAACCGGCAGGTACGCTTTTGTTATAGTAGTACCCCATTCAAATTTCCCTGCATCGGCTTGTATATTTTCATTGATCACTTCGAAGAAACTAGTCACCGCCAATGGATCCTTACTCAAAAAGGCGATCTTCTCTCCTTTGTTGATACTGAAGTTCACTTTATCAAATAACACACGGCCATCCACAGCTTTCTTCAGGTTCTCTACATTCAATATCTGATTACCTACTTCGCGTAATGGCTGGAATATGATACCCGGATATTTACGGTTGGATGGTTCGATCTCTTCAATGGTCAACTTTTCCAAAGCTTTCTTTCTCGATGTTGCCTGCTTACTTTTCGATGCATTCGCAGAGAAACGAGCGATAAAGTCCAACAAAGCCTGACGCTTCTCTTCTACTTTCTTATTCTTATCATTGATCTGTCGACTCATCAACTGTGATGATTCATACCAGAAAGTATAGTTACCGGTAAACACTTTGATCTTCGAGCGATCCACATCTGCAACGTGGGTACATACCGTATCCAAGAAATGTCGGTCGTGACTCACCACCAATACGATGTTTTCATAATCAGCCAAAAAGTTTTCCAACCATCCGATGGTTTCAATGTCCAGACCGTTGGTAGGCTCATCCAATAACAAGATATCCGGATTTCCGAACAATGCCTGCGCCAATAAAACACGCACTTTCATGTTGGAAGGAATATCTTTCATCAGACTATTGTGCATGTCGTCTTTGATACCTAGACTGCTCAATAAAGTCGCAGCATCACTTTCAGCGGTATAACCACCCATTTCTCCGAATTCTGCTTCCAATTCACCTGCGCGGATACCATCTTCTTCAGAAAAATCTGCTTTTGCATAAATGGCTTCACGCTCATGCATGATATCCCACATTTTTTTGTGACCCATCAGCACTGTGTTAAGAACCGTGCACTCATCAAACTCAAATTGGTCTTGTTTGAGGAATGACATACGCTCACCCGGCGTAATTTCTACAGACCCCTTATTGGGTTCTATTTCGCCACTCAATATTTTAAGAAAAGTAGATTTACCGGCACCATTGGCTCCAATAACACCATAACAATTCCCTTTCACGAAATTGATATTCACTTCATCGAACAATACCCTCTTACCATAAGCTAGGGTGATATTTCTTGCACTGATCATTGCTTGCTTTGTTTTTCAGGCGGCAAAATTACGGCTAATGGTTGGGATTTCCCTTTGTTTTTGTGTGAAGTTAGCTACCAGCTTGCCCTTGCACTCGGATTGGCATCCAAGGCAATAAAATCATCATGTAGGTATTTGTAATACGCTGTAATAGCAATCATAGCTGCATTATCAGTACAATATTCAAAAGCAGGGATATATGTTTGCCAACCATGTTTTTGACCGGCATCCTTCAACGCTTTTCGCAAGCCACTATTCGCACTCACGCCTCCGGCAATGCATACTTGTTGAATACCGGTTTGCTGTACCGCTTTTTTCAATTTTTTGATCAGAATATTCACAATCGTAAACTGTACAGAGGCGCACAGATCATGAAGATTATTTTGAATAAATTCTGGTGACTGCTTTTGTAAGAAATACAATACCGATGTTTTCAATCCACTAAAACTAAAATTCAATTCCGGGATCTGTGGTTCTGCAAAAGTAAATCTCTTAGCATCTCCCTCTTGTGCATACCGATCGATCAATGGTCCGCCTGGATAAGGCAACCCCAACAACTTTGCTGTCTTATCAAATGCCTCTCCTGCCGCATCATCAATGGTTTCACCAATCACTTCTAGATCCAAGGGTGAACGTGCCAATACGATCTGTGTATGGCCGCCACTCACCGTTAAACATAAAAATGGAAATGTAGGTGCCGGTTCCATGATCAGGTTGGCCAAAACATGTGCCTGCATATGATGCACGCCAATCAATGGAACATTCAATGCTAAGGACATAGATTTTGCAAACTGAGCACCTACCAATAAACTACCTATCAAGCCCGGAGCTTGTGTGAATGCGATTGCGTTGATGGTTGACAGTTGACAGTTGGCAGTTGACAGCGCTTGTTGTACAACCGGAACAATGTTTTGCATATGGGCACGGCTTGCCAGTTCAGGCACTACCCCGCCATATTGTTCATGCACTGATTGGTTTGCGATGAAATTCGATAATATCTTTCCATCCACGCAAACGGATGCTGAAGTTTCGTCACAAGACGACTCAATGGCTAATATGGTAACAGGTGAATGGATGACTCTATGTTTTACAATGAGTCTGCAAAATTAACGCTAAGAAAAGAGTCGCCAGCTATTATTTTGTTCTGATGGCTACTACCGGATCCATTCTTGCAGCAATAGAAGCCGGAATGATTCCCGAAATAATGCCTAATCCGATACAAATACTGAGCGCCAGAATAATAATATTGGGAGCGATATATATAGGAAATGGAAGCACAGCGCTTAATACCAACGACATCAACCATACCAGGGCCAACCCAATCAAACCACCGATAATACAGAGGAAAGCACTTTCCAATAAGAACTCAGTAAGGATAGTCCTTCTCTTTGCCCCGATCGCTTTTTTCAATCCGATCTGACTGGTTCTTTCTCGAACCGTTACAAACATGATATTGGCTACACCAAATGCACCTACGATCAAACTCAACCCTGCAATGGCCCATCCACCGGCACTCACTTGTCCGAAGAAACCACTCACTGCCTCACTGAATTGTGCAACATCATTGCAGGAGAAATTATTTTCTTCCGCCGGACTCAATCTTCTTAATTGTCGCATAACACCTGTTAATTCATCGGCAAGTGCAGCAGAGGATACATTGGGTTTGCCTTGAACCATTATCACAGGGCTATTCAGATCCGGATTATAAACACTCGCGAAATAATTGTACGCAACCAATATCGACTGGTCATAATCAAATCCTCCAACAAAACTTTGCCCTTGCTTTTTTATAACACCAACAATATTTAGTCTTTTTCCACTGTAGCTGATTTGTTTACCTATTGCTCTTTGAGATGACCCAAATAATTGTTCAGCCACAAAAAAACCGATCACTGTAGAAGTAGTACCTCGAAGGAATTCAGCCTCATTGAGATAACGCCCTTGATCTATTTCAATAGTTTGAATAGCATTGTATTCCTGTGTAATACCATATAAATTAATATTACTGAGAATATTGTCTTTGTAGCTGATATTAGAAGTAGTATTTACAATAAAGGCAACATTACTGGCCAATTGACTTTTGGCTTTGATAAAGCTCATCTCAGATTCCTTCATTGCAGGACGCTTCACAAACTTCCACCAAGGGTAATCAGGACCACCGCCGCTGTAATCCCATTTGTCGATATAGATAGTGTTATTGCCAAACGCTTTGATGTCATTTTGTACTTTTCGCTCCAAACTATCTACAGTAGCTAATACACCGATGATACAAAAAATGCCAATGGTGATTCCAAACAGCGATAAGAAAGTACGAAGCTTATTGACCCTCAATTCCTGAATCGCCATTCGGAAGCTGTTCCATAGTATGCTAAGCAGTTTAAACATATCCAAATGTAAGGTGTCAACAGGAATCACTCGACAGAATTTTATGGGTGGAATGATCGATAAAATGCTGCTTTACCGGAAGATGATGAAAGAAATGTTCAAAGAGGATGATAACAAGGGGATTCCAAGTTCAACAACACAAAAAACAGGCTTAAAAGCGAGAACAATTGCGCATTTCATGTTGTTTATCAACAATATGCATGAAAAAAGTTTTTCGTTTGAGAAATAGCTATCACCTTCTGTGCTATTTTTGCAGCGATTTCTTAAAACATAAACTTGCGATATGACCTGGAAACAAGTATTTATTTCATCAGTTGGAAAGAAGCTGGTCATGGGACTAACCGGTATTTTCCTGATCCTCTTTCTGATCGTTCATGCCGGATTGAATGCCTGTATCTGGGCTAACGACGGTGGTGAGATGTTTTTACATGCTGCCCACTTCATGGGTGGCAACTGGGTTCCCCGCATTCTTGAAATTGGACTTTTTGTTGGGTTTATCCTGCATATCTATCAAGGCTACCTCTTGACCCTCGAAAACAAGAAAAAGCGTTCTGTTGGTTACGCAGTAGCTTACAGTGATGGAAGTAAATGGTATAGCCGCAGTATGGGATTACTTGGAACATTGATCTTATTGTTCCTGATCATGCACATGTCTCATTTCTGGTTCCCAAACAGATCCAACCAAGGATTTTTGTTGGGCCCTGAAATCAATTTATATGAAAAGATGAAAACCGAGTTCAGCGTTCTGTGGGTAGTGATTGTTTATGTGATCGGTTGTATTTCGCTGGCTTATCATCTGGCGCATGGATTCCAAAGCGCATTTAAAACGCTGGGAGTTCATAATAAAAAATATAACAAAATGCTGGTGAGCATCGGATACGGTTTCTCAGTGATCGTTCCACTGGTTTTCGCAATGATGCCTATCAGTTTTTATTTTAAATGGATTCAATAGGTGAATGGTGAATTGTGAATGGTGAAAATTATTCCTACTCTATTCACAATTCACAATTGACCATTCACACTCACTTTTTCACTCAAAAAATCGTCTCGTATGCTGAATGCGAAAATTCCCGCAGGACCTTTAGAAAGTAAATGGACAGATTACAAAGGACATTGTAAGTTGGTGAATCCTGCCAACAAACGTAAGCTGGAAGTGATTATTGTAGGTACCGGTCTGGCCGGCGCATCTGCTGCTGCATCTTTGGGTGAACTGGGTTATAAAGTGAAAGCATTTTGCTTTCAGGATTCTCCTCGTCGTGCACACTCAATTGCTGCACAGGGTGGTATCAATGCCGCAAAGAACTATCAGAATGATGGAGATAGTGTTTTCCGTCTTTTCTATGACACCATTAAAGGCGGTGATTACCGTGCCCGTGAAGCCAACGTACACCGTTTGGCGGAAGTGAGTGCCAATATCATTGACCAGTGCGTGGCTCAAGGTGTTCCTTTTGCACGTGAATATGGCGGATTACTGAGTAACCGTTCATTTGGTGGTACACAAGTACAAAGAACTTTTTATGCTGCCGGACAAACCGGACAGCAATTATTGATAGGTGCTTATCAAGCCTTAGAGCGTCAGGTGGCATTGGGTAATGTGAAAATGTACAGCCGTCATGAAATGCTCGAGATCGTTAAGATCGATGGTAAGGCACGTGGTATTATCGCTCGCGACTTAGTGAGTGGTAAGCTCGAGCGCCATTTTGGTCATGCAGTATTGCTTTGCTCAGGTGGTTACGGTAACGTATTTTATCTGTCTACCAATGCCATGGGAAGTAACGTAACTGCTGCGTGGAAAGCACACAAACAAGGCGCTTTATTTGGCAACCCATGTTTTACACAGATTCACCCAACCTGTATTCCGGTGAGTGGAGATCATCAATCTAAATTGACATTGATGTCTGAGTCGCTGCGTAATGATGGCCGTATTTGGGTACCGAAAAAACAAAACGATACCAGAAAAGCAACAGATATTCCTGAAGAAGAAAGAGATTATTATCTCGAAAGAAGATATCCAGCCTTTGGTAACCTTGTACCAAGAGACGTAGCGTCTCGTGCTGCGAAAGAAAGATGTGATGCAGGTTATGGTGTAGGTTCATCCAAGCAGGCTGTTTACCTGGATTATGCTTCTGCCATTGAAAGATATGGTCGTACAGAAGCCAATAAGCAAGGAAAGAGCAATGCCAGCATGGAAGAGATCATTGCTATGGGTAAAGAAGTGGTAAAAGAAAAGTATGGTAACCTGTTCGATATGTATGAAAAGATCACAGGTGAAAATCCATATGAAGTTCCGATGCGCATCTACCCTGCTGTTCACTACACTATGGGTGGATTGTGGGTAGATTATGAATTACAAACCACTGTACCGGGATTATATGCACTGGGTGAAGCGAATTTCAGCGACCATGGTGCAAACCGTTTGGGAGCTTCTGCACTAATGCAAGGTTTGGCAGATGGATACTTTGTGATCCCTTACACGATCGGTAATTATCTTGCAGATGAAATTTATAGCAAAGCGATCGCTACAGATCATCCTGCATTTGCAGAAGCAGAGAAAGCGGTGAATGATCGTATTCATCAGTTGATGAACATCAAAGGAAAACAAACCGTAGAAAGTTTCCATAAGCGTTTGGGTAAGATCATGTGGGATAAATGCGGTATGGCTAGAAACGAACAAGGCTTAAAACAAGCCATTGCTGAGATCCAGGCATTAAAGAAAGAATTCTGGAGTGATGTACGTATCCCGGGTGAAATTGAACAAATGAATCCCGAATTGGATAAAGCCAATCGTGTTGCAGACTTTATTGAGTTAGGTGAGTTAATGTGTATAGATGCATTGAACCGTAATGAAAGCTGCGGCGGTCATTTCCGTGAAGAATCACAAACAGAAGAAGGTGAAGCTTTACGTGATGATGCTAACTATATGTATGTAGCTGCTTGGGAGTTCAAAGGTGAACACCAGTGGGAATTACATAAAGAAGCATTAAATTATGATGTAATTAAGCCAAGTCAGCGTAACTATAAGTAATTTGAAAATTTGGCAATTTGAAAATTTGAAAATGCTGAATTATCACAAATCACTTAGAAGTTAGAAGCTGTTGCGGAGCGGGAGTGAAAATTTGTAAATGAGGTAAATTGTGTTCCCTTATTTATGATTTTCCCATGAGAGATGACAGAAAAAATGTGATCGTAGAAAAGACTATTAGTTTTTCCTTACAGATCATAGCATATAACGAAGTTCTTGAACAAAACAGAAAATTTGTAATTGCGAAACAGGTTCTGCGATCCGGCACTTCTATAGGAGCAAATGTTTTTGAGGCTTAGAATGCCGAGAGTAGAGCAGACTTCATTCACAAAATGAAAATTGCAGCTAAAGAAGCAAGTGAAACGCTTTATTGGTTGACTTTATGTGAACAAAGTCCGTCGTACTACTATGATGTAAGTTTGAAAGAGTCTTTAAATGAAATCATTAGGATTCTTTCAAGGATCATTGCCACATCAAAGTCTTACTGACTGTTTTAATTTTCAAATTCTCAAATTCTCAAATTCTCAAATTGATACGATGGAACATTATCACATGAATCTGAATCTCAAAGTATGGAGGCAAAAAAATAATGCCAGCAAAGGAGAGTTTAAACTGTACAGAGTTGAAAACATTTCTTCAGAAATGAGTTTTCTGGAAATGTTCGATGTGTTAAATGAGCAACTCATCCGCGACGGAGAAGATCCGGTTACGTTTGACCATGATTGTCGCGAAGGTATTTGTGGTGCTTGTTCTATGTACATCAATGGTAAACCCCATGGTCCTTGGCAAGCAAATACCACATGTCAATTACACATGCGTGCATTCAAAGACGGTGACACTATCATTGTTGAACCATGGAGAGCCAATGCATTCCCTGTGATCAAAGACTTGATGGTAGACCGCTCTGCATTCGACCGTATCATTCAGGCAGGAGGTTATATCAGTGTGAATACCGGTAATGCCGTAGATGGTAATGCCCTACCCATTGAAAAAGACAAAGCAGACAGTTCATTCGCAGCAGCGATGTGTATCGGTTGCGGTTCATGTGTTGCAGCATGTAAGAACAGTTCAGCCATGTTGTTCCTGAGTGCCAAAGTATCTCACCTAGCATTGTTACCACAAGGTGCACCTGAACGCAAATCACGTGTAATGAACATGGTGGCTCAAATGGATAAAGAAGGTTTTGGTGCATGTACCAATACCGGCGCATGTGAAGCTACCTGTCCAAAAGAAATTTCCATCAGCAATATCGCTCGTTTGAATCAAGAGTATTTGATGGCGAGTTTGACGGCGGAATAGCCATGAGCTTTGAGCTACGAGCTACGAGCCAGGAATAATGATAAAGCCATTCTTTTTGAGAATGGCTTTATCATTATGAACACATATAAAAAAATAAACAAAGCTCATAGCTCACGGCTCGTAGCTCAAAGCTCTCTTCTACTTTCTTTTCAACAAAAACGCACTGATCAAAGAAACCAATAGTCCAACCGGTAAAATTTCTGCGTAGGTCATTAAGGCATTGAATAGTGGATTCTTATACCATTTTGCAAAACTGGCCATTTCGGCTGTTTGCTTGGCTAATTCTGCCTCAGTGGCCCCGGCTGCTTTTGCTTTGGCAAGTTCTATCTCAGCATATTTTTCAGCAAAGTCAGGGAAAAAATAGAAGTATTCCACTAACCATGTGGCCACATAAAAGGTGGAAGCGATCAAGGCTATGAATAATCCGATCTTAAATGCTTTGCCAAAACTGATCACACCATCATTATATCGGTCACGAAAACTTTTAATACCTACAAAAATAAAAGCGAAGGCCAAGATCATGGAAGCATATCCATAGATCATTCCATTTTCATGATCGCCGGAAGATTTAAAATACATGGTAGAAGCGACCATCAATACACTGACGATCAATCCGGCAATGATACCATTAACAAGAACAACTTTTTTCATATCGTGTTGGTTTTGGGTGATGAATGAAACGCTAAAGTCGGTTCTTAGCATTTCTTTTCGTTCATACTTTCGGGTGATTTTGATGATCTTCTTCAGAAATCATCCCAAAGCATGAATCATTAGGCGATTAATCCGATCTTTTTTGCTTTTTCAATGGCTTGTGTTCTTCGTTGTACCTCCAGTTTTTCAAAAATTCGTGCAGCATGAGTCTTGACAGTATTAAGTGATACAAATAAGGCATCCCCTATTTCCTGGTTACTCATTCCCTGCGACATCAACTGCAACACTTCCAACTCTCTTTCACTAATACCCAATGCTTCCATTTCCTTGTTGTTGACCTCAAAAGGAAGAGATGGATCACGATATACCGTTTTTTCAATGATGTGTGTCTCCGTTTTTGGACGGGTCAATTTTCTGGATACCCAGATCCCCAAGCCCGTAAAAAACAAAGCGATAATCCCCGCATAGATCTCAAAAGCATTCTTATAGATCAAGAATTTCAATTCTAACCATCTTAATAAGAGCAACAGAACAGCAAGCGATATCCCATACAATCCAATCGTTTTGTATTTATTGAAAAAACTTGTCTTCATCTTCTCTAAGATAATAACTACTCTTGAAAACCCTGCAATCTTACCTTTGCGCTATGCCCAACTCCTATTTTCAATTCAAGCAATTCATGATTCATCAGGATCAGTGTGCGATGAAGGTTTGTACCGATGCTTGTTTGTTCGGAGCATGGGTGGGGAGGAAAGTGGAGAGTGGACAGTTGACAGTTGACAGGAAGAATGAGCGTGCTTTAGATATTGGGACAGGTACCGGATTACTGGCACTTATGTTGGCTCATAAGTTTGATGGTATCATCGATGCCATTGATATTCAACGGAATGCTGCACAACAAGCGACAGCGAATGCCGCGGGTACTGCGTGGAGTGAACGCATCCATGTACATCATGCAGATGTTTTCAATTGGCAGGCACCATCGTATGATCTTATTGTATCCAATCCACCCTTTTATGAAAAGGATTTGAAAAGTCCGGATACCCAACGCAATCTGGCTTTACATGATACAGGTTTAACCTTGACTTCATTATTTGAGAATGTCACTCGATTACTAAAACCCAATGGTAAATTCGCATTGCTTTTACCTGCGCATAGAAAAAAAGAAGCGATTGATTTAGCCATACAAAAAGGATTGACGGATACTGAAACGGTAGAGGTTTGTCAGACAGAAAAACATACTCCTTTCCGAGTGATGTTCTGGTTTGAGAAATCCATTACTGTTAGTGAAGAGAAGATCATTTGTATCAAACAAAATGGTATGTATGCTGAGGATTTTGTGGACTTATTGAAAGATTATTATTTGGCATTTTGATTGCCACTGAGGGCACAGAGAAGCACTGAATTGTTTCTGTGTATTTCAGTGTCCTCAGTGGCAATCAAATTAATGAGCAGCATAATCCGCCAAATAATCAAAATACGTAGTCAGTTTTCCTTTGGAAAGAATCGTAGCACGATCAATGGTTTCACTGCCGCCCTTTCTAATATCATCCAACACATATTTGATCAACTGCTCCCCAAAATATTTACTCGCATCGCGAGGTAATTCATTGGGTAAGTTGCCTACTGCCATTACATCTACACTGCCAGACAAATAAGGCGCCGTTTTTTCAAATGAAGATCGATCCACTCCATACACAGGATCATCAATACTACCATCACCCAAATTACATGGAACACTTCCTCCCTTGTCATCTGTAATATCTGCTATGGTTTGAATACGAAAATCAGCTGCACGCAAGTCATCCATCTCAAACAAACGGGGAATATTATGATCCCAATAAATACCATTCATGAGAATATCGGTATCAGCACAATATTGTTTGAAGATGCAATCATATTCTTCCGGATGATGATGAAAATGATCTCGCTGATAAGTGCGGTTCACTTTATGTCTGTACAAGTCACTTCCTTTTAAATGCACATATACCGGATAGGTAAATGAACGGTTCAGGTATTCATCAGGTTCAACCTCTTGTACATCCATCAGATTCATGATCTCTAAAATACCATGCGCAACTCGCCCACTACCGGTTACGGCTATTTTGATATTCGGAAGTTTGAGTCCGAAATAAGTATGGATCAATTCACGGTAATCTTTTACTTCCACTACCCTGTTCAAATGATATGCACCGGTTCTATTACCATAACACATAATACCATTATGCGCCCCAACAATACCTGCAAAGAATCCAAAACCAATGATGCGTTGTCCGTCTGTATGCTCCAAACATTCATAATCCACCAACGTAATGTTTTTATCCATCATGGCATGCAACAAAGCCTGGTTATAGGGCTGTTTTTTCTTGGTATGAGAAAAGAACAGATAGGTTTTATTGGGAATCAGCATGCTAACAGGCACTTCTTTGATACCCAGTAGAATCATACAATCAGACAGATCTTCCGTCACTTCAATACCCGCATCTCTATACTCCTGGTCAGTAAAACAACGATTCGGCGACTGTTGCACCCTTATTTTCAGATCCGGTACATTCTTTTGCAACCATTTGCATTGTCCGGGCGTAAGTGCCACCCGGTTATCCGCCGGAATTTTTCCCTCTCTGATAAGTCCGATAACGAGCATTGAAGTAATTTTGGGCAAGATAGCGTTTTAAGGGAGTGAAAAGTGAGAAGTGAAAGGTGAAAGGAAGGTTGGTGTCCTAATCCCTTTCATTTTTGACTTTTCACTTTTGACTTTTCACTTTTGACTTTCCACCACCCATGAACCATTTCGAATTATTCAACCTGCCGATTACCCTACAACCTGATACGAGTCAGTTGTCGAAACAATATTTCGAGTTACAGCGAAAGTATCATCCGGATCGTTTTGTACAGGCTTCGGAGGAAGAGCAGGAAGAGACATTACAGGTATCGGCCCAGATCAATAAAGCCTTCAAAACTTTAAAAGATCGTGACGAGACCATCAAATATGTATTACAATTGAAGGGATTATTGGAAGAGGAGGAAAAATACCAGTTATCCCCCGATTTTTTGATGGAAGTGATGGAATTGAATGAACTGAGGGAAGAAGGTGATACCGACAGTATTACCGCCACAATTGATCAACTACAAAAACAGATTTATGAGCCCGTGGAAGCGATTATTACAAATTATCAGGAGGGTATTACTACCGAAAAAGAGTTGCTGCAAGTAAAGGAGTACTATTTTAAAAAGAAGTATTTGGATAAAATTTGAAAATGTGGCAATTTGAAAATTTGAAAATAGGCTAAACTAAAGCCTCACAATAAGAGGTGCTATTGACTAATTTTTTCTAAAGGCACAAAAAAAACATTTTCAAATTTTCAAATTCTCAAATTTTCAAATTTTATCGTATCATTGCAGCCCAATAAAAAGCCCAGATGGCGGAACTGGTAGACGCGCTAGACTCAAAATCTGGTTATCGCAAGGTAGTGCAGGTTCGATTCCTGTTCTGGGCACAAAAGCAGCAAATCATTTGCTGCTTTTTTTATGTTGATACAACAGCCTCTTCCCTATTTCATGTTGATTGTTTTAATTAACCTAGCAAAATCAATAACGTCAAACTCCAACTCCTCCATACGATCTGTTGGACAATAGTTTACAATCGTTGGAAATAAATGAGCCCTATTGGCATCTACCATGAGTACTTGTCGACCGTTACTATATCTCGAAGATGAAAAATTAAGGATCGCAACCCCTCTTTTCTGATCAATGATGTGAATGGTTACGGCTTCCCCCATGTACTTACTATTTCTTTCAATCGTAAACTTTCCTTTTCCCTGATCCTTGATTTGTTTGATCCAAGATGGTTCAGGTCCTTCAACAGTATGATCAATGGTAGTCGTATCTGTAATACGAAAACGAAAAATACAACATCCATCAGAAGCGTGATAGGTGTACAATTTTCCTTTATATTGAAAAAGCGGTATCCAATTACGCGGTAATGCTTTGGTTGTTGGAAGCTTTCGCTGCTGTCTTGGTTTTTCCAAACATGCAAGTCCTTCAAAATAAACAGTAGAATCAAATTGATCGAATTCGTAATGGGTAACCCTTTTTCGAAATACAGAGCTGTTAGAGGTATCAATAAAGATTGCATGATAAAATGCATAGGGTGTATCAGCTACTGTTCTATTGATGAAGAGAGTATCCTGCGCTTGGGTAAGCGTACCGAGACATAACCAGAAAATGATCCATAGCAGTTTCATAATCATCCTTTGTATAGAGATGCTATCTTAAAGATATTACACATTCATCATGTGTAAAATTTACACCAATATTCAATACCTTGGTAAAAACAAAACCGATGCACAAGCGCGACTTCCTGAAATCTCTTTCATTGGCAGGTATCTCTTTGCCATTTAGTGGTCTTGCCATGGAAAAATGGGTGAGCAAATATGAAACGATGTCTGCCGAACAATTAGCAACTGAAGAAGATTTCTGGTCAGTGATCCGTTCCGGATATGTGTTGAAATCCGATTATATCAATCTGGAAAACGGTTATTATAATTTTTTGCCGCAGAATATTTTGGAGGCTTACATCAGCAATATCAGAGAAGTCAACAAACAAGGCGCTTTTTACATGCGTACGGTGCAGGGTGAGAACAAAAAGAAAAGTGTGGTACAATTGGCTGAGTTAGCCGGGTGTAGTGCGGAAGAATTGATCATCACCAGAAATACAACCGAATCTTTAGATACCATTATTGGCGGTTATCCATGGCAAGCGGGTGATGAAGCGGTGATGGCTTATCAAGACTATGGTGCCATGTTGGATATGTTTCGTTTAGTAGCGAAAAGACATGGCATAGTGAATAAGTTGGTCTCTGTTCCTAATAATCCACAATCGGATGAAGAGATCGTTCAACTCTATGCCAATGCCATTACACCCAAAACAAAATTGTTGATGGTATGTCATGTGATCAATATCACCGGACATGTAATGCCGGTTCGAAAGATCTGTGATATGGCGCATAGCAAAGGCGTACAAGTATTGGTAGATGGCGCTCATGCATTTGCACAACTGAATTTTAAAATACCGGATCTGCATTGCGATTATTATGGTGCCAGCTTACACAAATGGTTGAGTGTGCCATTGGGTGCAGGCATTTTGTATGTTAAGAAAGACCTGATACACCAGAATTGGCCATTACTCGGACCATCAGAAGGTGAAGAAAAAAGCATTGCCCGATTGAATCATACAGGCACACATCCTGTTGCAACGGATATTACTATCCCATTTGCGATTCAGCATTATCAAATGATCGGAAGAGAAAGAAAAGAAGCAAGATTAAAATACCTGCAACAATATTGGACCACCCAAGTGCGCAAGTTCCCCAAAGTGATCATGAATACACCGGAAGATCCCAATCGCTGTTGTGCGATTGCCAATGTGGGTATCAAAGGAATCAAGCCTGCAGATCTGGCAACCACACTTTTGAATCAATACAAGATCTATACGGTAGCAATTGACAATCCCACTGCCAATGTTCAAGGCTGCAGAATCACGCCAAATGTATACACCACTACAGCAGAACTTGATACACTTGTAAAAGCGTTGGGAAATCTTTGATTTTTTGATCTGTGATTTCTTGATTTAATTTGAGAAGTGAAAAGTCAAAAGTGAAAGGTGAAAAGGATTTGAAAAAACAAATCAAAAAATCATAGATCAAAAATTCAAAGATGAGCCTCTCCCCCTCCGACTGGATATCCAATTACGCTGATGCTCTTTATGCTTATGCAAAACCAAGAGTGAATGATGCGCAGTTGGCGGAGGACTTGGTACAGGAAACATTTCTGAGTGCATGGAAAGCGAGAGATGGATTTAAAGGAGAAGCATCCGAGAAAAGTTGGTTATTTACAATCCTAAAAAATAAGATCATTGACCACTACCGCAAAAAAAGCAAGGAGATCATTCACTCTGCTTCGGAACAAGATGCAACAGATGATTTTTTCAATCAGGCAGAACACTGGACAGAAAAAGACCAACCTTTGAATTGGGGCGTGGATGGATTGGATTCCTTGCAGCAAAAAGAGTTTCTTTCAGTATTGGAAGGATGCAAGAAAAAATTACAACACCTGCAACAAGCTGTATTTGTGATGAAATACATGGAAGACCTGGATGCAGCAGATATCTGTAAGGAACTAAATATTACACCGTCTAACTATTGGGTATTGATACATAGAGCCAAGCTAGGATTGAGGGCTTGTCTGGAAAAAAATTGGATCAACCTAAAATAAACCTGATCACTATGGGATTATTTACCATCAGTTGCAAAAAAGCTACTTATCTGGTTTCCAAAAAGGAAGAAGGTAAGTTGAACTGGATCGAAAGTATTCAGTTGCGTTCACATATGGCGATCTGTAGTTTATGCAGGTTATTTGAACAGCAATCCAAATTCATTACCAAACACGCCAAACACTTGCATAGTGAATCCTCACTTTCAGAAGATCAAAAAAGGAAGATGGAGCAGGCATTAGATCAAGTCCAATAGACCGCAGATTTTTATGATGGATGATGATTAGCAAAAAAAATGTCGAACATATGGCTACATTCGACATTCATTATTCCTCTGTTGGATATTCATTATTTCTCCGAAGGATTCTTCTTCCCCGCCAATAATTTCTCTAACGCAGTTTCTAATCTTCTTTGACGGGTTTCTTCTTTTTTTGCTCCTTGGATCCAGGTTACATACTCTTTCTGGTTGGTGAAAGATAAAGAGCTGAAAAATTCTTTGGCTTCTTCGTGTTTGGTGAACAGTCTTTCGAGTTCTACCGGAGCAACCACCAAACGCTTTTCAAAATCCACCCCTAATTCCTGACTCTTTACTTCAGAGAAAGCTCTGGAGCGGTTAGGGATCTTGTCGGTCTTTTTAAAACGAATCGCGCTCCATACATGGTCTAAAGCCACCTGACGAACGGATTCATATTCTTTTTTGGTCAAACAATCCCAGCTGCAATCGCGATTGAGGTCGCTAACGATCTTGCTGGTTGTTTTTGGATAGGCCACCCATAATTTACTGTCTTCATGCAGGGCAGGTATCACTTCACATAAAACAGTATTCAGCTGTTGTTGACTGATGGCAAAAACCAAAGCAAAATCAACCTTTCTACTTCTGAGCAGTGGGGTCACATTTTTGGCGTAGGTTAATTTGGCAAACTGTTTTTCGATCGCTGAAGGAAGACCCTGGATTAAGAGGTTCTTCTCATCCTTCAGCTGTAATTTTTCTAACATCGTCTGATTTGACATGCCTAAAGAGAAATTTACAAGGATGAACAAAAGAAGTGCAAAGTTAAAAAAATGTTACTGCTTTCCGCAAACAATTGACGGGTATTTTGTGTTTACGACCGCTTTTTAACAGAAAAAGGGCTGATTTTGCTGTAATATACTTAAAAAGTGCAATGTGAAGCTGATTTATTTTAGTGAGTAGTGAGTAGTCAGTAGTGAGTTTTAATAATACCTCCACCGATCACTCACTACTCACTACTTCTTATAATACTGCGTCACCGTTTGATCCATGATCTTTTGGAGTTCGGCGATACGGGTTTCATCGGCCGGGTGGGTGCTGAGGAACTCGGGGGGCTTATTGCCACCGGATGCTGCTGCCATTCTTTTCCAAAAAGCAATCGCTTCACGAGGATCATAACCCGCCAAAGCAGAGAACATCAAGCCTAATCGATCTGCTTCCAATTCGTTTTTACGACTAAAAGGTAGCATCACTCCCACATTCGAGCCAATACCATAAGACATCATGAACAAATTTTGTGTCTCGGCAGGTTTGGAAGCCAGCGCTGCAGACAAGGCCATGCCTCCAAGTTGCTGAAACATCCCCTGACTCATACGCTCATTGCCATGTCTGGCCAATGCATGCGCTACTTCATGTCCCATCACCACTGCCAATCCGGCTTCAGTAGCAGTATAAGGTAAGATGCCCGTATAGACTACAATCTTACCACCCGGCATACACCAGGCATTAGGTTCTTTATTGTTGACTAGATTCACTTCCCATTGAAAATTCTCCAACTCTTTACTAAGTCCTTTTTCAGTGTAATATTTTTTGATCGCTTCAATGATTCGATTACCCACATTTTTAACCATCACCGCATCCTTATTGGTATTCACCGGCACTGCTGGATTAGCCGTCATAAACTCTTTGTATTGAGTAAAAGCCATGGCCTGCACTTCTGCTTCAGGAATCAAGCTTAATTGTTTACGACCTGTGATCGCATTGCGATGACAAGCTGTTACAACAATGGCAATAGCCAATAAAAGGGTCAGATTTTTCATGAGATCTATGTTTGTACGATGAGAGAAACATAGTAAAGATAAGGGAGGAAGATAGTCCATGGTCCATGGTCAATAGCCCATAGCGGTTTGTGAGTGAGTAGTGAGTAGTGAATAGTGAGTAAAAACACTGACTACACACTACTCACCACTCACTAACAATATCAGTTCTGCTTAAAACGATCTCTTCTCAGCCTGCGTTTATCGCGGTGGCGGAGGATGGGAACTTTGCTTTCGGTTCCTTTGAGTATGCGGGAAATGTTTTTTTGGTGTGTCAATACAACCATCAACGCTACTAGTACGGCAAAGATTCTGTATAAAGTTTCTTCTTCATTAAAAATGAAAAGAATAAAGACCATAAAGGAAATACCTGCCAGAATAGAACTCAATGATACAAATCGGGTGAGGTATAAAACGATCAGAAATACACCAATGCAACACAAAGCAACCACCGGCTGAATAGCAACCGCCATACCAAGTAAGGTTGCAACACCTTTACCCCCACGGAAATTGGCCCAGATAGGGAAAATATGTCCCAATACAGCCGCCAGACCTAATCCGATCATCAGGTTGGTTCTATCCCATTCGTTGGTTAAATAATATGGAAGAAGAATATAAAGAGAAGTAGCAATCACACCTTTGATTACATCCACCATCATCACGAAACTGCCCCATTTTGAGCCGAGTACGCGGAAGGTGTTGGTAGCACCGGCGTTGCCGCTTCCATAGTCTCTGATATCAATACCAAAAAAGCTTTTGCTGACCCAAATAGCGGTGGGAACCGATCCAATTAAATATGCCAATACAATGAGCAATAATTCGTTCATCGGGGGGTGGTTGAAGTTTGGAGCTACAAATATAGCTAAAATGAAGATAATGATTTCTTAACAGACCCCAATGGGGAAAATCAATTCTTCAGGTGTATAGCTATCCACCCTTCTTTGGTAAGCGTACGCTGATGCACCCAACCCAATGTTTTACAAGCAGTTAGTATGTCCGATTCGTCCATTACCAGTAAACCACTGAGCAGGATATCGCCTCCGGACTTCACCGCTTTACCCAAGAGAGCCAGATTATCAAGTATGATATTCTTGTTAATATTGGCGATCACAATATCGTATTGTTGATGAGTAGCAGCAGTATCAAATAATTGAATGTCAATATTATTACAATGATTGACTAAACTATTTTCTGAAGCGTTTTCAATACACCAAGGGTCATTATCAACCGCCAGAACCTGAGTAGCGCCTAACTTCTCAGCCAGAATTGCCAGAATACCTGTACCGGTACCAAAATCAAATACCGACTTCCCTTGAAAATCAATGGATTCCATCAATTGCATCACAGAATAGGTGGTTCCATGATGTCCGGTTCCGAAACTCATTTTGGGGGTGATGATGATTTCATGCTTTACGCCTTCGACCTCTAGATGAAATCCGGCCCTTACAGCCACAAAATCGCCCACCTGAACCGGCTCAAAATTAGATTCCCAGAGGGCGTTCCAGTTTTGTTTTTCGATGGTTGATTTTGAATGGGTTAACTGATACTTACCTACAATAGCATCTAATGCTGGCTGACTATAACTGTCTGCCTCAATATAGGCATTCAATGATGTATCTGTTTCTTCAAAACCGGTATACCCTATTTCACTTAATTCGGCAATAAGAATTTCTCTGGCGGCTTCGTTGTCGACACTGATTTCAATCTTGGTGTATTGATCCATGCAATAAAAATGAACGGCAAAAATAGACCAAGAATTCTAAAGCCCCTCTTCTATCAATTTGAGGATTTTTTCTGCCTCGTTAATTGCTTTGGAATAACGTCTTACTATTGATGCGCATTCCCATTTATAGATAGAGGCATAAGATTTGAAATATTTGTTCTGGGTCACCTTATTAATATCGAAATCATTTTCGATAAATATTTTTTCATTCTCTCTTCTTCGATTATTAAAATAAGTGGTGCTATTCAATAACCCGGGCACTGTTTCTTCATACAAATCGTGAATCTTATTGCGTAAGTCTGAATTTTCAACGGTATTCATTTTACCGCTTGATTTAAAACCTACATATCTGCCGATATTAGGCAACAGCTCAATAACATCCCCAATGTATTGTACATATTTCTTATTAGAATCAAGATTAGGCTTTTCCTTTTTTGAAAAATAATTGTAAGAAGTTTCCATACTTACATATGATGCTCGATCATTTTTCATTTCTGCAATATCATTTTCTAAATCAAGCTTTAAACCTTGCAGAAATTCACTCGCCTCCTGCTGTTCGTGTTTATGCTCTCTTTGCCTTTCCATAAATACCGCAAAGCTGACTGCAAATACAATGATCAAACACTCTAGCGCAATATCTGCAACACGTTTCCAAATAGATTTCTTTCTATTTACTGTTTCGGTTACAATATTCTTGATGTGTTTTCTAAGTTCATGTTCCATATTCTTTTATTAAGCGTTCTTACATTTCAAATAGTAATTCAACCGCAAGAAAATGGAATTATATCAATGTTGATCACTCCCGTGTTAGATGAAAAGAGTGGTAGATTTGCATGTAAAGAAGTTAGTACGCAGCAATTGTTATTTAATACAAAAAAAACTCGCATTGATGCGAGCTTTTTATATTGAGATATTTTATCCACATTTATTCAGAAGCACCATTTCCTTCCTCTCTTGGCTTCTGTCCTTCCGGTCTTGGCATCAATACCTTACGGCTCAATTTGAATTTGCCGGTCTTAGGATCCAGACCTACCAATTTCACTTTCACCATATCGCCTTCATTGAACAAGCCTTCCATGCTCTCTAAACGCTTCCAGCTGATTTCACTGATGTGCAACAATCCTTGCTTACCCGGCATGAATTCTACGAATGCACCAAATTCCTTGATACCTTTCACCGGACCTTCATACACATCTCCTACCTGAGGCACTGCAGTGATACCACGTACCCATGCTACTGCTTTATCTACTGATTCTTTATTCGCTGAGAAGATGCTTACTTCTCCAGTATTACCTACTTCTTCAATATTAATGGTGGTACCTGTTTCACGTTGAATCTCCTGAATCACTTTACCACCCGGTCCGATCACTGCACCGATGAATTCTTTGTCGATCACCAGTTTCACCATACGTGGGGCATGTGGTTTCACATCCGGACGATGTGCAGGTATACACTCATACATTGCATCCAAAATATGTAAACGTCCTTTTCTAGCCTGCTCCAATGCTTCATGCATTACTTCCATGCTCAATCCGTCTACTTTGATATCCATCTGTACACCACAAATACCATCACGTGTACCGGTTACTTTGAAATCCATATCTCCCAGATGATCTTCATCACCCAAGATATCTGTTAAGATCGCATACTTACCATCTTCACGTGTGATCAATCCCATCGCTACACCACTCACGTGCTTAGGAACAGGAACACCTGCATCCATCAATGCCAGTGAACCGGCACATACGGTTGCCATAGAAGATGAACCATTACTTTCCAAAATATCACTCACCACACGAACCGTGTAAGCATAGGTACTGCTATCCGGCATCATCTGCTTCAATGAACGCTGAGCCAGGTTACCATGTCCTACTTCACGACGGCTTTGTCCGCGCATCATCTTCACCTCACCTGTACTGAATGGAGGGAAATTATAGTGTAAGAAGAACTTAGAATCTACTGATTTGGCTGCACTTTCTACCAACAATTCATCTAAAGCGGTACCGAAAGTAACCGTTGTAAGTGATTGAGTTTCACCGCGAGTGAATAATGCAGAACCATGCGGTGTTGGCAATGGATCGATCTCCATCGCTAATGGACGAACTTCATCCAACTTACGACCATCCAAACGGAAACGGTCATCGATGATCATGCTACGTACTACTTCCCATTTCAGGTCTTCGTAGTATTTCTTAGCTAATTTTTTCTCAAGGTCAGTAGCTTCTTCACCTAAACTGGCGATCAGCTCTTCTTTCAATGCACTGTAAGCATCGCTGCGCTCATGCTTGGCAGATCCTTTGCGAGAGATCTCATAAACACGCTGCTTGGCAAATGCATATACTTTCTCACGTATCTCTTCATTCTGCTCTGGCTTTTTATAGTCGCGAACAGTAGTGATACCTTTCTTCGCACGCAATTCAGCCTGTGCTTTGATATGAATACGAATGGCATCATGCGCCATTTCCAATACTTTGATCAGATCTGCTTCAGAACATTCTTTCGCTTCACCTTCCACCATCATCAGGTTTTTCTCGGTAGCAGCTACGATGAATTCCAATTCAGACTTTTCTAATTCAGAACGAGTAGGATTGATGATATACTCACCATTGATACGTCCAATACGAACTTCACTGATGATCTCTTTCACAGGAATATCTGAAACTGCTAATGCTGCAGATGCTGCCAAACAAGCCAATGAATCTGGCATTACCTCATCATCACTTGAGATCAGGCTTACCAACACCTGTACATCGCACAGATAATCTTCAGGGAATAAAGGACGCAAAGCGCGGTCGATCAATCGACTGGTTAAGATCTCATAATCATTCAAACGTGCTTCACGCTTAAAGAATGAACCGGGGATACGTCCCGCAGCAGCAAACTTTTCCTGATAATCTACGCTCAATGGGAAGAAATCTTGTCCTTCCTTAGGTTCTTTATTGGCAACAACAGTTGCAAGTAACACGCAGTTACCCTGACGTACTGTTACGGCTCCATCAGCCTGACGGGCTAACTTACCGGTTTCTATGGTAACGATACGATTTCCACCGATATCGAAACTTACACTTAATGGTTGTGATAACATAAACTGAATTTGTTAAGACCTCAATCATTCACAAGGCGGGAAATCGTGCTGAAAGGATCTTGGTTAAAAGGGATTTGATCGAAAAATAGGTATAGACACAAATAACTATTCCCAACCGCTAAAAAATATCAGTTGGGAATAGCATGTATCATAGACTGAAAAATTATTTTCTCAGACCCAGTTTCTCGATGAGTGCACGATAGCCCTGCAGGTTTGTCTTCTGCATGTAAGTCAACAAACGCTTACGCTGACCTACCATCTGCATCAAACCACGGTGAGTGGAATAATCTTTTTTGTTGGCTTGCAAGTGCTTAGAAATATGGGCAATACGCTCAGTCAGCATAGCAACCTGACCTTCAATAGAACCCGTGTTAGTGGCTTTACCACCGAATTCAGCAAAAATGCTGGCTTTTTTTTCTGTTGTTAAATGAGACATCTGAAAATGTTTAATAGACTCCGGAATGTTTTCCTCTTTATTTTTATCGGCTGCAAAGGTAGGTAATATCATGGAATTTTGATAATTTTAATCCGGATTTTTAACCCAATTTGTCTTCCGGCGCATACAGTATCCTCCCGTAGCTGTCCAATCGCTGAAAAGAATTGTTTGCCAACACCCCCTTCAAGGGAAAATTGTAACTAAATTATTGATTTACAACAGAATACCATTTATTTTGTTGTACCAGCAAACCCATTTGCATGTTTGGAGTCACGATTCTTGGTAATAATTCTGCCCTGCCGGCTTACGACAGGCACCCAACTGCTCAGGCTATTACCCTGAATGAACAGCTATTTCTGATTGATTGCGGTGAAGGTACCCAAATGCAATTGGCCAAATACAAAGTCAGACGCGGTCGGATCAACCATATCTTTATCTCTCATCTGCATGGTGACCACTATTTCGGATTGATCGGTCTACTCACCAGTATGGGATTACTGGGACGCGAACAGGATCTTCATCTCTACGGTCCACCCCAACTCAAAGAGATCATTCAACTACAACTGGATGTGGCAGCTACCACTCTTCCCTACCCGTTACATTTTTATGCTCTCGAAAAAGAGGGATTGATCCTCGATCATCCCAAATTTGCTGTTGAATGTTTTAAAACCCAACACCGTATTCCCTGTTTCGGCTTTGTGATCCGTGAAAAAAAGAAACCCAGAAAGATCAACAAGGAAGCTGCTTTGTCTTACGAGATCCCTTCCGTGTATTATGAGCGTTTGAAGAATGGAGATGATTATGAAACGAGAGACGGAAAGATCATCAAAAACGAATGGGTCACCTTTACCAACACACCGGGTAGAAGTTATGCGTTTTGTGCAGACACGATCTATGATCCATCCATCGCAGAAAAAACAAAAGGAGTCACCGCTTTATACCATGAAGCCACTTATCTGAAAGATCTGGAAGAAAGGGCTGCCGCACGTTATCATTCCACCACCATTCAAGCTGCAGCCATAGCACAACAAGCAGGCGCACAAAAATTATTGATCGGTCATTTTAGTAGCAAATATGAAGTCTTGGATGATTTCCTTACTGAAGCACAATCTGTTTTCCCCAACACGCAATTAGCTATCGAAGGAACTACGTATTTAATTTGAAAATTTGAAAATGTGCTAATTTGAAAATGAAGAATAAGAGGTATCAATCATGAATCCCATTTTCAAATTTTCAAATTGACTACATTTTCAAATTATTCACAAGCCATTTATAAAAATCACGAAACTCTTGTCGCCAATAGGTTTCGTTGTGTTGTCCTAAAGGATTGATGACTGTCCGAATGATATACTGTTGCTTTTTCTGAAGTACTTCACTCATCTTTTGGACATCTGTCACTGATGATCCACCCTCCTTACTACCCATATACAAGTAAAAAGCAGGCATACTGGTTGTATTAAAACTTTCTGCAAGTGAATAGATGTCTTTTGAAATCCATAAAGAGGGAGAGAATACACCTGCACCACCAAATACATCCGGATATTGCAATACTGCATACAGACTGATCAATCCACCCATACTACTACCTACCACATAATTATTAACAGCCGATTTCAATGTTCTGTATTTGGAATCGATATAGGGTTTTAATGTTTTGGCGAGGAATTCTGCATACGCTTTTCCCTCACCTTTTCCATATTGCGGATGATCTAAAGGATTGTACTCCGTCATTCGTTTCTCGCCACCATTATCAATACCTACTACAATACATTCTTTCTTTAATTGCTGTTGCAAGGTATCCAGACATTCATCCACACCCCATTCACCCATAAAAGCGGTTTGCTCATTGAACAAGTTTTGTCCGTCTTGCATGTAAATGACAGGATAGGTTTTAGCAGAAGTAGCATATCCTTTGGGTAAGTATACCCAAACTCTGCGGGTACGATTGAGTTGAGGAATTTTGAAAGCAGTATCCATGATACGTACTTGCGGACTAGCCGTATATCGTTTTGGTTTTTCGGGGTATTCATCTTTCCAACCCGGAATGGAGAACTCTTGCGACAAATCATTATTTACTTCCAATACACGATCCGCAATATCTCTTCCATCAGCAGTGGTTTCTACTTTATCAAAACCACCACGCGTAAATTTGAAAGCATAGGTACCGGCGGCCATTCCACGTAAAACCAAACTTTTTCTCGAACCACCAAAGGGTTTGAGCTTATAGTTTTCATCTTTGGGATTCCAATTGTTGAAGTTACCGGCTACGTAGATATCATCATTCTCTTTAGTGGCGACGGAATTAACAATCAGGCGAACTGTAAACTGTGCTTTTGCATGAATAGCAGAAAAAATGGCGATGAGGAAAATGATTCGTTTCATATTCTGAAAATACAAAACACTTATGATCTATGATACTTGTATATCGTTAAAAAAAACTCTGTGCAACCCCGTACTAAACTCCGTGTAACTCTGTGGTAAAAAATAACCACAGAGTTATACGGAGTACGGCGCAGAGGCGCACAGAGTTTTCACTTTTAACCTTTCCTAATCTAATATCTCAACATCCTTAGGATACTTCGCTGCACTAAATACAAACACATTATCCGCAACCGCTTTGTTCGGAACAATATTGGTAAAACTTACCTGAACCGTATTATTACCCTTATCCAAAATAACAGCACGAGCAATCATATTCTTGGTCTTATCAACAAAGATGTTCACTTTAGAAAAATTCTTACGATTATCCAATGGCTTCAATTCGATCTCATGAAAATTACCTTTGGTACCGATGAGCTTGAAAGAAAAATCTTTATCGTAAGCACCTGATAATATCTTTTGTGGACTTAAAGTTTGTCCGCTTTCATCCAGACTGGAAACAGTGATGGTTTTAGCTCCATCGTAGTTATAGGTTTTCACTCCATCGCAAAGGATCTCATTCTTCCCTTCTTTCAACACATATTTTTGTCCTTTAGTAACAATGGTTCCTTTTTTAGTTCCATTACTTTTTCCCTTGCTGGTCAGTGAAGTGATCGTGAATCCTGCAGAAATGGTTTTATAAGCTTTTACAGTATTACTAACTGCATCCAATATCTTTTTTGCGTTGGGATCATTCTGGGCATTTACTTGCATCAACATCACAAGAAAAACAAGTGCAATCGAGTATAATTTCTTCATCATTTTCAATTAAAGGCGCAAATATAAGTTTTACTGCCTTGTATGACAGAAAGCGTGCCAATTAGTTTATATGCAAAGGGAATATGCTGTTATAAATCGGTGAAATGGCAGAATTATGACATAGAATCAAGAAATTCCTGCAGTTCCATATCAGTTTTAAATAATACTTCCCGAGCCTTGCTGCCTTGGTTGGGACCTACTACACCGGCTGCTTCCAATTGATCCATCAAACGTCCGGCGCGATTATAACCCAGTTTCATTCTTCGTTGTATCAAAGAAGTAGAGCCCATCTGACTCTGTACGATCAATCTCGCCGCGTCTTCAAACAATGGATCACGCTCACTGGCATCAAAATCTCTTCCCTCCATTTCTTTTTCATCTACATATTCCGGTAACAAGAAGGCTTGAGGATACCCTCTTTGATCACCAATGAATTCACATACATTTTCTACTTCAGGTGTATCAACAAAAGCACACTGCAAACGTGTGATCTCTCCATTGTAACTTACAAGCATATCACCCTTACCGATCAATTGTTCAGCACCACCTGCATCTAGAATGGTTCTACTATCGATCTTACTCGATACTTTGAATGCGATACGTGCCGGGAAATTCGCTTTGATGGTACCTGTGATGATATTAACAGATGGACGTTGTGTAGCAATGATCAAATGAATACCAATGGCTCGCGCCAATTGTGCCAATCGGGCGATCGGCATTTCCACTTCCTTACCTGCTGTCATGATCAAATCAGCAAACTCATCCACCACCAGCACAATGAAAGGAAGGTATTGATGTCCTTTTTCCGGATTCAGTTTTCTGGCCGTGAATTTTTCATTGTATTCTCGAATATTTCTACAACCCGCTTCTTTTAATAGATCATAACGATTGTCCATTTCAATACACAATGCATTCAATGTGTGTACTACTTTCTTGGTATCGGTAATGATCGATTCTTCTTCTCCCGGAAGTTTTGCCAGAAAATGTTTTTCAATCACACGGTACAAACTCAATTCCACTTTCTTAGGATCTACAAGAACAAACTTGAGTTGTGATGGATGTTTTTTGTACAACAAGGAAACGAGTATGGCATTCAATCCCACCGACTTACCTTGTCCGGTAGCACCCGCCATCAACAAGTGAGGCATGCTGGCCAGATCAACGATGAAATTCTCGTTATCGATCTTTTTACCGATCGCGATTGGTAATGAAAAAGCACTGTTCTGAAACTTATCACTCGCCAACAAAGTTTTCATACTCACCACGGTCTTACGCACATTCGGCACTTCAATACCAATGGTACCTTTACCCGGTATCGGCGCAATGATACGGATACCAAGGGCTGCAAGACTCAATGCGATATCATCTTCCAGGTTTTTAATTCTACTGATACGCACACCCGGAGCCGGAACGATCTCATACAGCGTTACTGTTGGCCCCACCGTTGCCGCAATACGTTGAATGGCGATATCATAGTTCTTGAGTGTGGCAATGATCTGGTTTTTATTGGTCTCCAGTTCAGTTGGATCATGTACAATCTTCTCGCTACCATGGGTTTCCAATAAATCCAATCCGGGGTATTTGTAATCTTTCAGATCCAGTGTTGCATCGTACTTGGTATTCAATTTACCGGGTGTAGCTACCGGAGCTACTTCCAGTTCCTCTTCTTCCTCCGGTGTTTCTTTGATCTCTAACTCAAGACCATCGGTATCAACAGGCGCTTTTTTAGGAGGGATGACATTGATCAGTGGTTCCGGTTTTGAAATCACTTCTTCTTCCATTTCAATCACAGCGTCTTCATCTTCCTCCTCTTCTATTTCTTCATCAATCTCTTCTTCTTCGTCTTCTTTTTCTACCACATCAAACTCATTCATAGGGTCTGCTTCTTCTTCCTCATCCTTAGGCATGATCACCACCACTCCACTGCCATCAGATTTCAATTTATTCTGACTCACGGGCAATCCATCTTCTTCGGATTCTGCTTCGGCTGCAACTGCACCATTCTCATCCCATTCCTGCTTCACAGCAATTTCATCATCGATCGATAATTTAAAATCATCATCATGTGCTTTATTCACTGCCGGTGATGAAAAATTCCATTCCGGCCATTTGAAAGTCGGATTGAAACGCCAGATCACATAACTGAATACAGATAAAGCTAACAATGCTCCCGTACCTACATTACCAATCCATTTTACAAACCAGGCATTCAACAGTTCACCTACACCTCCGCCCCATGAGAAAGCACTGGCGTGTGATACAAAAGCAAATGCCATACTCAATACCACCAAACCCACTATCACATAACGGATATTGCGAACCAGACTAAATAACTTTTTGCCAAATAACAGATTCACTCCGAGTACAAAAAAGAATGTACAGAAGAGATAAGAAGCCAATCCAAAACCTTTGTAGAAAAGACTATGTGCCACATAAGCACCCAATACACCCAATAGATTATTGACTTTTACATCATCCGTAGCAAAAATGCGGATACCGAATTGGTGTACTTTATCCTGGTCTTCCTGCCAGGTAAATAAATAAGACGTAAAGGCAACAAACAGGAAGATGGTCAACAGTAAACTTGACGCTCCTAAAATTTTAGTAGTACGTTCATCTTTAACCACTTCAGTAACGGTAACTTCCGGCTCTTTATCGGGCGTTAGTTCTTCCGGATTGGGAGGTGGTGGTGTTTTTTTCTTCAAGCGGTTTGCCATGAAAACAAATATAAGCTAAGGCAATGCCTGCTCCATCTGACTACCCACCTATGTGCAAAACTGATGATCGGGTGCGGAGTTTTCCACTTTTCATTATGCTCCTTTGCTGATACCCAATGCCAGACAGATCCAGCCCGCTACCAACAGTGTGCCACCTAAAGGTGTTATCGGGGCCACCCATGAAAGTCCTTGCAACTGAGCCGCAGACTTATACGTCAGCAAATACAATGATCCACTGAACAAGAACATACCTGCCATGAATAAGATACCGGCAGCTTTCATCAGCGATGGTTGTCCGGAAGCAAAAACCAGTCCGGTCAATGCCAGTGCAAATACATGATAAAACTGATAACGCACCGCCGTTTCATACGTAACGAGGGCTTCAGCAGAAACAATTTTTTTTAATCCGTGAGCACCAAAAGCTCCCAATACCACTGAAAGTGCTCCTAAAAAAGAAGCGATGACCAGATATCCTTTATGCATATTGTTGAATGATTTTTTTGAATGAAAGATCATGGATCTCTTTTCCGGTTAAATGATGTTTGGCTTTTGAATAAAAAGGCTCACGCTCTTTTAATTTGTCGGTAAGAAATTGAACCAATTCGGGTTCAGATAAAGAACGAATCAATGGACGATGCTCTTTTTCCGGTAATAATCTTTCTACCAGTGTTGCAACCGGCTCATCGATCCAGATGGTGATACCTTGTTTGTTCATCCAATCCATATTATCATCAAAACAAGGCGTACCACCACCTGTGGCCAATACAAAACTTTTCTTCTCTCCAAACCAACGCAGGATCTTAGCTTCTGATTTTCTGAAATACGCTTCACCATCTTCAGCAAAAATTTCGCTAATGGTTTTCTCTTCATGCGATTCAATCAAAAAATCAAGATCATAACCACCGGTCTTCAACTTCTTAGCCAGCAGCCTACTCCAGTAAGATTTCCCGGAGCCCATCATGCCTATGAGAAATATTTTCATGTGTTGGGTGTTGGGTAATGGGTGCTAGGTTCTTGGTACTGGGTATATAAATTTTACTAAGAATTTGCGACTAGTTAAATAAGCGTACAAAAAAAATACTTCTACTACCTAGTACCCTGCACCTAGCACCCAGCACCTTACTATTTAAATGCATTCATCCCCGTAACATCCATACCTGTAATGAGTAAATGGATATCGTGGGTTCCTTCGTAGGTAATGACACTTTCGAGGTTCATCATGTGACGCATGATGCTGTATTCGCCGGTGATGCCCATACCGCCTAGCATCTGACGTGCTTCTCTTGCGATGTTGGTAGCGATCTCACAACTGTTTCTTTTCGCCATACTCACTTGTTGCGGAGTGGCTTTTCCTTCATTCATCAACACACCCAAACGCCATACCATCAACTGTGCTTTGGTGATCTCGGTGATCATCTCGGCCAGCTTCTTTTGTTGCAATTGAAAACCGCCAATCGGACGATCGAACTGTACTCTTTCTTTGCTGTAACGCAATGCTGTATCATAACAATCCATCGCTGCACCCAATGCACCCCATGCAATACCATAACGTGCTTTGGTCAAACAGCCCAATGGACCTTTCAATCCTTTTACATTGGGCAGGATATTTTCTTTCGGCACTTTCACATTATCAAACACCAACTCACCGGTAGCCGATGCACGTAAGCTCCATTTACCATGTGTAGTAGGTGTACTGAAACCTTCCATGCCTCGTTCAACGATCACACCTTGAATATCACCTTCTTCATTTCTCGCCCATACAACCGCCACTTGTGCAAAAGGCGCATTACTGATCCACATTTTGGCACCATTCAAAATCACATGATCACCGGCATCTTTGATATTGGTCAACATACCCGCAGGATTACTACCATGATCAGGCTCTGTTAAACCAAAACAACCCAGCCACTCACCACTCGCCAACTTGGGTAAATATTTATGACGCTGCGCTTCATTACCATAGGCATAAATGGGGAACATCACCAAGCTACCTTGCACACTGGCAGTACTACGCACACCACTATCACCACGCTCCAACTCTTGCATCATCAAACCATAGCTGATATAATCCAATCCACCCCCGCCATATTCAGCAGGAACGGTTGGACCAAAGCAGCCCAGATCTCCCAATTGCTTCACGATATGTTCAGGGAATTCAGCACGTTGTGCATAGTCTTCAATGATCGGAGAAATTTCTTTCTTGACATAGTTCCGCACGGATTCGCGAATGAGTTTGTGTTCTTCTGATAATAACTCATCCAACTGATAATAATCGGGCGATTGGAATAGATCGGTTCTGGCAGCCATGAGATGTTAGGTTTTATTTCGTTCTTAAGGTCGGTCGCCTGTTAACGCGGCAAATTTACATGGATGTGTCTTGTAAGCCTTGTTTTGTGGCATTTTTATTTGTTTTCAAGTTTTTAACATTCCATGAACCCTCCATTTTCCAACCTTTTTGTCACCCGCATCTCTTATTCGTGTAAAACAAACCTCAGTATGAAACACACAATAACGGTATTACGCACAACACTATGCATGTTCATTTGCATGGTCTTGATGAACAACAACAACACACAAGCTCAGGATAACTATAAATGGGCAGTGACCAAGCAAAAAGATTACAGCAAATCCTATCCGGTTTCCAATGAAACCCTTTCCCTCAAAAATCAATTCGGGAAAATGGAGATCAAAACCTGGGATAAAAATGAAATCAAAGTGGATGTTAAGATCGTCGTATCCACTCAGGAAGAAGATTTTGCCACGAGTTTACTGGATGCCATTCAAGTGAAAGATGAAAAAACAGCCAACGAGATCAGCTTTAGAACCCAGATCGGTGATGAGAAAAAAGGATGGAGCAGTAACCAAAGCAGCAAAATGAACATCGATTACACCGTGTATGTTCCTGCCAAAGCCAAGCTCAATGCAACCAATAGTTTTGGTCCGATGGAAATAGGTGATTACAGTGGTGAAGCAACCATTACGAGTAGTCATGGTACATTGACGGCCGGACATCTATCCAACCTCAAATCACTAAAAGTAAACTTCGGAAAAGCCAAAATTGCGAAGTTGGGGAATGCAGAAGTGAACTTTAGTCATACCCGTATTGATATTGAAGAAGTAACCGGTGATCTGAAAGGCACCATCAATTTTTGTAATAGTATTGATCTACCAATTAACAGTAAAGTCAAAAATATTGATCTGAAAAACAGTCATACCAGTTTGTACCTTTTATTACCCAAAGGCAATGGCATCAGTTATGATATTGCCACCAGTAATGCAAGCGCTACCGGCAAAGGTGATATTGTTTTAGAAGAAGAGAAACCAACATCCCCCGGACAAAGGGTCAGCTTCCGCCCCAACCGTCATTACGTAGGCAAAATCGGAAATGGAAGCGACATGAACATCAACATCAAAAGCAGCTTTGGTTCTGTGAGGTTGATGTGATGGTGGGTTGGATATAACCACAGAGTTGCACGGAGTTTGGCGCAGAGTAACACAGAGTAAATTCTCTCTGTGTTACTCCGTGAAAAAAACTCCGTGCAACTCTGTGGTAAAAAAAACACAACCGTAGATTTCTTATCTTACATTAGAAATCAACGTTTATGAAAAAAGCCATCCTACTTATTCTATTCGCTGCAACATGCACGATTGCTAACGCCCAAAACAATCCCAAACCCGAAGAGCAGATCAGAAAATATTGGTTTGTGATGTTGTTGAAAGGCCCCGTGCGCAATCAGGATTCTGCTACGGCTGCTAAGATCCAGAAAGGACATCTGGACAATATGGATAAAATGTACTACGATGGTAAACTGAAAGTAGCAGGTCCATTTGGTGATGGAAAAGATTGGCAGGGCATTTTCATTTTTGATTGTGCTACCAAAGAAGAAGTAGAAGCCTTACTCAAAACAGATCCCGCCATCGCTGCAGGTAGACTCGTAGCTGATATCAGACCTTGGTACACCGCACCAACCGGAAGTTTTGTACCTGGTAAACCGAAGTCATAGGTAGGTGCTGGGTACTAGGTATTAAGGATTTGTAATTACTATGTAGCAACTTACTTTCTCCAAACACCGATAAACCCCAGAACCTAGCACCTAGTACCCAACACCCAACCCCTTTCCTTACCTTCACCCTCACTAACAAAAACACATTGAACGAGCAATCAACAGCTATCAAAAAAAGCTGGCAACGTAGTTTATTTACCAATCTCACATTTTATGTGTTGATCGCCATCATTGTGGGGATTCTGCTTGGTCATTACTTTCCTGACACAGCAGTCAAAACAGAATGGATCGGAAAGACCTTTGTTGACATCATCAAACTTTTCATCGCCCCTATTATTTTTCTCACCATTGTACTTGGTATCAGTAGCATCGGCAACCTAAAGAAAGTGGGACGCATCGGCATCAAATCACTGATCTATTTTGAAATAGTGACCACTTTGGCTTTGGGTATTGGCATTGTTGTAGCACTGATTGTTCAGCCGGGTAATATCGATAGAACAGGATTGCAATTACAAGATGCAAGCAAATACACCAATCAAGCAGGAAGTAGCTTTAGCTGGTCTGCATTTTTCAAATCCAATCTTACGTTACAAGTACTGGCAGTAGCTATTGTAATTGGTATCATTCTCAATTACTCCAAACACCGACTCAAGATCATTCATTGGTTAGGGCGTGCCGCTCACTATGTTTTCCTTGCACTGAAATATGTGATGTACCTCGCACCATTGGGTGCTTTCGGTGGTATGGCATTCACAATTGGAAAATTTGGTCTACAAACCTTGGTACCATTGGGTAAACTGATGGCTTGTGTGTACCTGACCATGTTTCTATTCATCTTCTTCGTATTGGGAAGTATCATGCGTTATTATGGATTCAGGATCGGGGCATTTTTAAAATCCATCAAAGAAGAATTGTTGATTGTATTGGGCACTTCTTCTTCAGAAGCAGCACTCCCTTCTATCATGCGTAAGCTGGAAAAAATGGGATGCAGTAAATCGGTAGTTGGACTCGTTATTCCCACCGGCTATTCATTTAATCTGGATGGCACTTCCATTTACTTATCCATGGCTGCTATTTTTCTTGCGCAGTTGTACAATATTCATTTGAGTCCGGGTGAGTTGTTGACCATCTTACTAGTATTGATGCTCACTTCAAAAGGTGCAGCGGGTGTTACAGGCAGTGGGTTTATTGTATTGGCTTCTACCCTTGCCGCCATCAAGACCATTCCACTTGAAGGACTTGCATTCTTACTCGGCGTAGACAAATTCATGAGTGAAGCCAGGGCCATCACCAATATCATCGGCAATGGTGTAGCCACTTTGGTGATCGCAAAGAGTGAGAAGGAATATGTTGGGGAGGATGTTTGATGGCAGATCGCAGATGTCAGATTTCTGATGTCGGATATAAAAGTTCCTCGCATTATCACCCTGAGCAATATCCCTACAAAGTCTGAAAGTACGCCGACGAGATGAAACAGAAGCTTTTCTCCACAGGAGTCCTTTAAACCCAATACTCCACATCACTGATTTATTTTAACTAAATTATATATCGCATTACTAAAGTCATAAAAATTATCACTATCATTTTTAAAACTTTTATGGCTAATCATTCTTACTCCAATTAATTTATTAACCGGATCAACAACCATATAATTTCCTAAATATCCATCTGCACGATATTTAATTTCTCCCTTATATTCTTTTCTTCTCAAAGCAAGATTATGCGGACTTAATAATTCATTGATGGACTCCCATGGATCAGCTCCAAATACCGACTCTACCTTTTTATAATAAGCTTCATTGTTGTAAAAAGTTCCTTTTAGTTTCTTTGCTTTCTCAATAAAATCATTAGGCAAGGAAGCCTTAGAAAGTTTTGCTATAACACTATCGTCAATAATTGATATTGTAGAATCATAATCTAACCACCAAAGTAATCCATACCCTTTGAACTGATTTACTGGGGTAGTGATTAAGCCAATGTAAGCTGATTGTATTATTTGGCTATTTTGAAATCGTCCCTTATTTAAAATCAAAGTACCCAATTTTAAGAAGTCCCTAGGTCTTATTTGACACCCGGACATTACATGTGGATTTCCCGCTGAATCCAATGACCAAGAAAAATCTGTAATGCCAAGCGGAAGAAAAAGTCTTTGGCCGATAAAAACATCCATCCTCTTTCCAGTGATTTTTTGCACTACACCAGCAATCAAGTTAAGAGCCTTGTTGTTATAATTCCAAACTGCACCGGGTTGATGAGATAATTCAGCCGATAACGCTAGTTTTACAAAATCAGGACTAGGATATATTTCAATAGAAGCATTCGGATTATTTTGAATTCCCGATGTCATAGTAAGTAAATGTCCCACTGTAATGAGCTGTTTTTGACCTTGTTTCCATTCTGGATAAAATTTATAAATAGGTTCATCCAGATTTTTGAGTAACCCATCTGATAAAAGACAAGCAACAGCTAACCCTACAATACTTTTGGTACAAGACATTGTCTCGATTTTAGCTGTAGGATTTCCATCATCAAAATATTCTTCTAAAATAATACTGTCATTTTGACAAACAATCAAAGCTTCAGAATGTGTATCTCTTCCCTTTTTAATTAGATCTTTTAGCTTGGATGCATTGATCGACTGACCAACGCTGAAGATGACATGTAAAAAAAAGAAGGTGCTGAAAAAGCCTTTTAACAACATAGAAATCGTTTTAAAATTATGTTGCCAAAACTATTCTATGGAGGATATTGAAGCTGTTTTTCTTGATTACACAGAATACAGTGCAATCAAATTAGCCTTCAGAAAGGTGTTTTATGAACAAAGAAGGTGTCATTCCCTTCTTACGCTTAAAGAACCGATAAAACGTAACGTAATTTGCAAAGCCGCATTCAGAAACAATATGATCTAATGAATACTCTTTATAATCCCCATTTTGCATTCTTGCCTCAAATAGTCGTAGCCTATATCCATTGATATAATCATAAAAATTTTCGCCTTGCCCTGAGTTGATTACCTGAGACAATAATGTTCTCCCCCATCCGATTTGGTCTGCCAATTCGTCAAGCGTCAAAATCTTATTTAAATAACATTTCTCGGATTGAATAAATAAATCCAAAGCGGCTTTTTGATCAGGAAAGCTATCAACTGATGGTTGAATAGGTTTCGATGCTTTAAACTTAATAGGAGTTCTACGAAATAGAAATAGCAATATTAGATGTCCTGACAAAGAGAACCCTACTACACAAAATTTTTTCAAAATAATTTTTGTCTCATTTGTAAACGGGAAATATTGAATACAAATAAGTAAAGGAATGAATAAAATCAGTAATGACAACCCCTTTATAAACTTCATGGAAAAAATTTCCCACTCAACATGATTGCTTGAAAATTGATCATACAATTCTTGCTGATACAATTTAATTTGCTGATAGATCTTATAGATGTAAAAGAGAAAGAAAATCAAATACACCAATATGATGAACCAAGGTTCACGAATATTAGGTGTGGTGAACATATTGATCTTGTTATGTGCCGACATGGAGTAAGTGGGAATCATTAACACCATAAAGGCAAAAGGAACAACCATATGCACTAAAGGCTTTACCGGTTGTTGAGCTAACGTTCGCAAAAAGATCAAGATAGCCGGTAAGAGAAAAAAATAAACCGGACTTGCAATGAAAAGAAAATGAGGATACTGTATTACTATTCCTGAATTTCTGATGATGTACTCAAGAGAAACGATTCCTGTTCCTATAATGATTAAAATAAGCCAAAAAGTTGATTTTTTATCCGCCACCACTTTACCCGTACTGTACACAAAAAGTATCCCAAGCAATGAGTTTACTATTGAACTAAACAAAAAAAGTGATGACCAATCGAAAAAAAACATATCACTAAATTAGAAGTAATATAACTGATTTAGACGTAATACAAATAATGTATTCGCAGGATTACCGATGCAGAAGCGGCTATAAATGAAACTCCGATTGGGTGTTATGATTCAGAATCAAACTTTTAATAACATGTTGATCAAAGCGAAAAATAGAACGCAGATTTTCATGATCTATCATGATGATCATGAAAATCATGAAAATCCGTGTTCCATTAACGAATTAAAATAACTCGGAAACACAGCGCCGAAGAAAATCCTACATCTGAGATCTGCCATCTGCGTTCTATCCTACTCTCTTATTCCTTCACCTTTTGATAGGTGAATTTTATTTCATCTTCCTTACCCTTGTTTGAAATAACTACATAAATATTCATTTCTGTCTCACTCACACGCTCGAAAGTGAATTTATCGAAGTACACTTTGTTCTCCGTGACTTTCACCAAACGAAAATCAATTGTTTTATCTTTTTCTTCCCATCCTTTCAGATTGCCATGAAAATGTTTCAATCGTAACATCAATGTATTGTTCTCTTCGGTCAGCGTTACTAATTCGTAAAAACTCACTTTATTATTCACCACCAATTTAAACATACACATCATCGACCCTCCCAATGGTGGACTCCATACTTCTTCAGTGATACCACCAAAAGCTTTGCCTCTCCAATGCCCCTGTATCCAACTTATATCTTTAAAACTTGCTTTGGGAGAGCTTACACTGTCTGTAAGAGATAATGTATTGGCAAATGTATTTTGTGCATTCAAATTAATGGTAACGCTGAAAAAAAACAATAGCAGGATAAGTTTACAAATGCGCATAAAATTCAATTTAGGAATACATATATGGATGAAATTCATCGTATCGACATAAAAAATGATACTCTAAAGTAGCTAAATACAGATTTATAAATACTCAGAAAATCAACAACAGATGACTGTTATGACATTCATCATTACATAGACTTATTTGAAACAGCGAAAGATGTTGTTGATGAATTGTAAGATCAAAAAATATTTAAGTTGATGATGATAGTGTTGACCAAATTTTAATAAAACAGTTCACTGAAATCATGTATGAAAAAGGATAGAACGCAGATTCCCTTCGTCACAGTTTCCGACTTGCGTCGGAATGCTCCTCAGGGTGACAATGAGTATGGAACTGAAACCGCGAACTTGTCACCCTGAGTCGCTTTCTGACGAAGTCAGAAATGGCGACGAAGGGTCACTTCAATCTTTCCAATACACCTTTCCTTTTTACAATGTTTTTATAATCCCACTGAATATCGATCGCTTTTTTTAACCAGCGTTTTAGGTCTTTGGTATTGACCTCTTCAACAGAACTGTATCTTTTTTCTGCAGCTTTAAATTTCCCTTCTTTTTGCAATCCATCTTCATCGAATGATTGTCCACTCCAGAACAATAAACGAATACCTCCTTTCAACTTACTATACCCCACAACAGGATTCCCCTCCAGAAACCAAACAGGATGCGCATGCCAAATCTTACTCTCTGCTTTTTTCAATACCCCATCAATTTCCTTCGCTAACAATTCACAAATAGATTGTTCAGCGGGTAATTGTTGTTGATTATAAGAAAGTATATCCGGATGCATACTTGCATTTTGAATTTAAGATACTAAAATTACTTTTGATCAACGCGAAGAATAGAACGAAGATTTTCATGATCTATCATGATGATCATGAAAATCCGTGTTCCATCCAAGCTCCCCGAATAGAGTACCTCGCATCCGGGAAACACTGTAATGAAAAAATACTTTTTGTTTCGCCCTCTTCGTCGCAGTTTCATCATTTATAAAGTTGAATACCTTTTCTAACGGCATCCTCCACTACATCAAGTGTAGACATCCAATGATACAAGTCAGGATGCATCCATCTGAGCAAATTGCATAAAGATTGATGAACCGTCATGGCAGGGGTAAAATCAATATTCTGACCAGAGAAACATATCGGTTCATTATGATTGATCCTGTTTCGGAATTTCCGAATGCGTGTTAGTTCACACAATACTTCTGATCGACCGACCCCTGAAGGTAAATATTTGAACACTTGTATAGGTCTGCCTCTCAAAATTTTATAATGATGGTTTTCAAACAATTCAGTCCAGAAACCAAAGGATTGTTCAGCTACCATTCTACCACTCGTAATGGGAACACCTTTTCTTATCAATGTATTTTCAGCATTTTTCACAGCATTGAATAAAAAACGATTGACTGATTTTTTTCCTGTTCGTTTATAAATAAATCGAAGCGATGGATCCATCATAAATCCTCGCTGTTGATGAATGATCCAATCAGGATCGTTGAAGTAGACAGATAACTGATCATTGATACCATTTCTCAGAGCCACTTCAAACGAGCCCAATAAAGGATGAAAGGCTTGAGCAAGTTCTAGGTTAACTTGATATAGATTGATACAACGCTCCGCATCATTTAAACACGCTGTAAAATATCGACCTATGCGTGGTGCTGAAAAAAAAGAATAAAATTTTTCAATTTCCATCTGCTCCTTCATTGAAAACTTGTATCTTTGTTATGTGATGCTTGGTAAAGCCTCTTGCATTTTAGCAACGTAACCAAGTTCAAGATATTAAAGCCCGCTTATGCGGGTTTTTCTTTTTCAAAGTACTTCCTTTACCACCACTAAACTATAAGCTAGATCTTCATCTACATGAAAGAACAACAACAAGTGGAATAAACTTGTATTGAATGTTAATACCTCAATCAACCAACTTCTAAAAACACGTATAACTCGTAGGATATTATCTAATATAGCATTAAAATACGTCAGCGTTTTATCAGTAGATAATTGTTCGAGTTGCCTGACCCTTCGTCGCAGTTTCCGACCAAGGGTCGGAATGTTCCTCAGGGTGACAATGTGTGTGTGACTAAAAAGCGATGGCGCTTGGCTAAGCCAAACGCCATCGAAGTAAATCTACTCAACCTGTCACCCTAAGTCGCTTTCTGACGCAGTCAGAAATGGCGACGAAGGGTCAGGCAGGTATTCTAATATATCCGCAGGCTGACAGTTCAATGCCTTACAAATGGCATCCAGTGTGCTGAAGCGTATAGCTTTGGCCTTTCCTGTTTTTAAGATAGAAAGATTGGAAAGTGTAATATCCACTTTACCGGATAATTCGTTCAGCGACATTTTTCGCTTCGCCATCATCACATCTAAGTTTACGATTATGGGCATGTATTATACGGTTAAGTCGTTTTCTTTTTGAAGCGCCAAACCTCGTTTAAATATTTGTGCAATCACATACACCACTGCAGCCATTAATATAAAAGCCTGAGCGTCTTCCCAAAATGCATTTAATTTCTCGGTGAGAAAACCATGATGCTGCATTGTCTTCGCAGACTGACGTGCAACATAACTAAAGAGACCAATTGAAAGTGTGTAATAACTGATCTGCAAAATTTGTCCGGCGGTAAAATCGCTGAAGGGTTTCATCAAATCAATCTTGGTTAACAGCATGGCGAGTCTGTAAAATAGACCAGCTTTCAAAAAAGCAATCATCAGAATAAAACTGTACATACTAAAGAAAGCCCATGGGCTACGCGCATACATATCGGTCAAATCCAATTTCTGGTACAGTCGATCCACCATCTCTGGTTTAATGATCGTGAAAATACAATTAACTACCAGCCCGCCTGCCTCTATACAAAGACCAATAAAAATGAGCCAGGCAATGATGGTGAGGGCTTTGAATACAAAGTTGTTGGTGGTTGTCATCTTGGGTATGTTTTAAATGATGCACCAAAAATAGAAAATATTTATTGAAAAACAATAAATTTATTTTAATAAAGAATAAAATATATCCAATATATTCATTCTCCACCCAGTGACTTTTAAGGTTCACCGCATAGAAAAGAGAAGCAGAGATTGCGCATAGAGGCATTTTCTCTGCGTTACCTCCTTTACTCAAGTTCTCTGCGGTTAACACTTATGAAATTTACCACAGAGAAGAAGAGAAGCAGAGATTACGCAGAGAGGCATTTTTGAAGTTCATCGCTGATTTTCATGATGATCATAAAAATCCGTGTTCCATTAACGAATTAAAATAACTCTGAAACACAGCACCGAAGAAAATCCCACATCTGACATCTGCCATCTGCCATTTACCATCCCTATATTTGTTACCAGCAACACACCCATGAAAAAACGCATTTCCTACACCCTATTCTATCTCTTCTTACAAACCACACTTATAGCACAACAGAAAGCACCCGGCAACCCTGTCATCGAAGGTTGGTATGCAGATCCTGAAGGCGTGATTCTCAAACAACAATATTGGATCTTCCCTACTTTCTCTGCCAAATACAAAGACCAGGTTTTCTTGGATGCTTTCTCATCCAAAGATCTCGTGAACTGGACAAAACATCCTCGCGTCATCGATACATCCATTATCAAGTGGGCCTATATGGCCATGTGGGCTCCGTCGATCGTAGAGAAAGACCATAGTTATTATTTATTCTTCTCTGCCAATGATATCCAAAGCAAAAAAAGAACCGGCACCAAAGATGATCACAATGGTGGTATTGGTATTGCCGTTGCCGATAAACCCGAAGGTCCTTACAAAGATTATTTAGGTAAACCTCTGATCAATCAATTTTACAATGATGCACAACCGATAGATCAATATGTTTTTAAAGACAGGGACGGACAATACTACATTCTCTACGGCGGATGGGGTCGCTGCAATATCGGCAAACTCAATGCAGACTTCACCGCACTGGTTCCCTTTCCGAATGGATCATTGGTACAAGAGATCACACCCAAAGGATATGTAGAAGGTCCGACTGCATTTATTCGAAAAGGAACATACTATCTCATGTGGTCAGAAGGTGGCTGGACAAATGGTACCTACAAAGTAGCCTATGCCAGATCGAATTCCATTTTTGGTCCATTTGAAAGAGAAGCCACGATACTGGAAGCCGATAGCAGCATTGCCACCGGCGCCGGACATCATTCCGTACTCAATATTCCCGGAACCGATGAATGGTACATCGTCTATCATCGCAGACCCATTCCCAATTTGGACAGAGATCATCGAGTAACTTGTATCGATCGATTGTACTTCAATGAAGACGGAAGCATTCGCCGTGTGAAGATGACATTTGAAGGCGTTAGAAGAGAGATGGATTGATGGCAGATGGCAGATATCAGATTGGATTAAACATGTCATCCTGAGCGCAGCGAAGGATGTCTGATTTCTGATGTAGGATGTCACCCCGACGAAGGAGTCCTAAGGATGCCGATCAAAGCATCGGTAGGGTCTCCCACCTCCAACAGTTATGACAAAAACAAAACAACTCGCAAACACCCAGCGGTAGATAATATTACAACGATCCTATGGAATATACCACTCATTGATTCAATAACTGCTTCGCAGTTTCATATGTATGTATAGCCTCAATAATTACTTGACCTGTTTTATCAATTGCTCCCCATTTATCTTTTTGTTTGAATAAAGCATATCCATTATGGAACTCTTCACAGTATTCAAGTGTGACCGGAATCACCACTTTACCTGCAGCATTCACAAACCCATATTGATTACCAATTCTTGCTTTAGCAAGCCCCTCTTTTAAACTCGCAACCACCATATAATCAAATCCGGACAACTGTTGACCATCTTTGGTAAAAAAAGCAGAATGGGTAGCAATGTATTTCCCATTTTCTACAGCAAAAGAACTGTCTACCAATAATAGTGAATCTGTAAACCATCTGATGGAAAAGAACTTACAGGGAATCAGTATTTGTCCGCTACCATCCAACATCCCCGTGTAAGTTGTCACAGAACGCACATCTCCCAATTCACTTTGACCGGTGATCGAATCTTTTTTCGTACTAACAAAGTACCGATCCTTGTGTTTGGTGATACTACTATAAATAGCAGGAATTTTCACAACTTCATCTTTACGAATAACACCCAACTTAAACTCACCAAAGTATTGGCCTTTGAATCCAAATAACAATTCAGCCGAATCAATGGGTTGTAAATACTCATATTTGAAATCGATCAGGATATGATTGTTTGAATCGATGATACCCCACTTTTCATTCTTAACTACAGCCCCCATATTCCAATAGAACTTTCTAACCAATTGAAATTGTGGTGTAATTTTTACAACGCCATGAAGATCCCTATAACCCCAAACGCCATTCATTTCAAACGGAAACAAATCTTGCGCAGAAGAAGAGGTAGCCAACATTGAAACAATAAAGATAGAAACCAGGTATCGCATGGTTAATCAATATGAATTTGAACTAGAAAGATATGACTTCCGTATTTTTCTATAGCATGCTCATCCTTCGCTGCGCTCAGGATGACAATATGCTTGGAACTGAAATGCGATGAGGCTTGGCTTACCTACCCCAAACTTGTCACCCTACTCCACTTTTTTCATCCTTGAAAATGGAAACCCATTACACCCTTTTCTTGGATTGGTTCTATCTGTTTTATGGGGACCAAACTCTGCGATGGAATCAGATACAGCATTGTACACACTCAGACAGAAACCCCAGGCATAAGGCTCCATTCCTGTGAACTTCATATAGTCGATTCGGGTGTATAGACCTGCATCGGATTTATTTTGTGCGCCATTTTTGGCGATGATGTATTGCTGCTCTTTGTTCCAGCGAAGAATGGAATAGCGCGATGATGGATGTTGCAACCACAAAGAATCGCTGATGCTGTATTGGATACCATAATCATCTGAAAAACTCGCAGGAAGTATTGCGGGAATGGTATCCATGCCTTGCTGTAGAACAGACGTTGTTACATTTTGCCGGAACGGATAGCTAAACCCTGTTAAGATCAAACAACATACAATGGTGATACATTTCATCATGCAGATTTGTATCAAATGTAATAAGATTGATGCGTCTTCCATTTTCATTCTTTCCTCATATCATCTTTGGAGGAATGACCTAGAGAAAAGAAAACTTAAAACTGAAACAGTCTATAACCTACCGTTAAATACATCTGTTGTGATTTGACAGATTGTAGCACCTTATTTTCATTACTAAAACTATCAAATCCCATAAAAGAAGGAGTTTTCCCTCCGAATATCCCGACATAAGCAATGTTGAGCTTTTCTGCTATCTCAACGCCTATTTCGGTGCTAAAGGCTAAACTTGTTTTTGATATGCTTCCTTGTTCTGCAGTGATAGAACCATACCTATAAGAAGTAGTACCCACCCCCATATCGAAATAGGGTTTTATGATAGTGCCATTACTCAAAAAATACCTACCTCTCAAAAGAATACTATTGGCCGTCATTGAATTACTGCTGACGGTTCTGGTATTAGTGACGGCGTTGTACTGTGAACATTTACCTGTTCCGATCAAATCTCCACTGGTTAATGCCTGCAAGCCGATGGAGATTTTATCATTCACTTTATAATACTGACTAATAAAACCTGTAGCCCTGATAGACGTCTTCGAAGTACAATTAGGTATTTGATTTTTATTTTCTAATACTCCACCCATGCCTAATCCAACATGAGTAGTGAATTTTTTTTGTGAAAAACAAGTGGTTGAAATAAGTAAAAATAAAATCGTCAATTTTTTCATTTCAAAAATTTATACGACCTATTGACCTTACTATGATTCAAATCGCTGCCTATAGTTCGTTGATTTTACATTTAAATAATTTTCAGCTACATCACCTCGCTACTTTGGAAAAAGATGTAGAGATTTTTTTTAGGTAAGACTCAAAGAATGAGAAACTCTCCGCTATTTAGCATCTAAACATCAAAAGCATTCATTCAGCACACCAAATACGTCATTAGTAGATTGTATAGTTCGACACAGTCTTACAAATTCATAAAAGATATCTCATTGCAGTGTAACAATAATCACGAAAAGTCGATTACATAATAATGTCGAATCAAAATTATAACGATGCATATTCCATTAGATACACAACTAAAGAAATATAGAAATCGAGTATTACCATTTGCACTTTCTGTATTATTCTCTTATTCTACCATTTTTTCGATTGCTCAGCAATCACCTCATGTAGCGGGTGATATTGTTATCTCAATTAAAACAGGACAACTAACATGTAATCTCACAATATCTGAGTTACCGGATCTGAAACATCGATATGAAATTCTGCTTAACAAAGGCTTGAATATTAAATTCTTTAAAGACAGTATAGGCAAAGTGTTGACGTATTCAGGTTGGTATGATGGCAAAATGAGACGTGATGGCCAAATCTACAAACTGGGAATGTATGCAGACACATTACCATTGCCATCAAAATTTTATGTTTCCTACACAGGAGGATTTCCTGTATATACTGACACATTGCATTCTTTTGATTTTAAAGGACTGATCGCTTTTAATGGAAAAACCTTAAGAGCGGCAGAACAATCACTTTGGTATCCTGTCATCTATGACAAGATCAATGATAGAATGCTTGCCAATGTAACCTATGATCTAAAAGTTACATGCACAGATTGTTCAACTATTTATGTAAATGGGTCTGACCCGGTTACTTCAAGTACTGCGCAGGTTAGTTCTTCTATCCCAACACCTCTTTTATTATTTGCCGGTGATTATTCAGTAAAAAAAGAAAGTGGATTAACACTTCTCAATACCAATATTTCAAGTGATGAACAAAAAGTTTTTACAAGTATTATAAAATCAATACAGAAATTTTATGTTAAGGAACTAAGCCTACCTTATACACAAAATCTCGCTTTCTTGGAGCACCAATCTATCAAACCCATGCATCCAAAAGCAACATGGGGTTTTGCCACCTATCCAACTTTTGCCATTGCAGGTAAAAGTTTCAATAGCCAAATAGACACTAAAGCAAACAGATTTAATGACACGGCAACACATAAGTTTTATGCGCATGAACTAGCTCATTATTATTTCGGAACTGTTCTAAAGCCGAATGATAATTTATTTTGGTTTTTTACTGAATCATTGGCAGAATACATGTCATTTAAAGCGACAGAACATTTTTATGGAGACTCCTATCGAAATGTATATATGAAAATACCCGAAGAAACTTTTGCCAATGCAAGAGTGATTCCACTCAATAAGATCACTCATCCGGAACAAATATCATCTTTCTATAGATATACATATGCTCCATTTTTGATTGTGGGTCTTGAAAAGATCGTAGGTATTAAAAGAATATATTCGTTCTTACGAGAAATACTGAATGAAAAAAATACAAAGACCAATTACGAGTTTTTCAAACAATGTGCATTAAAATCAGGTATCAGCAACGCAGAGTGGACTCAATTTGAAGAAGAGTTTATCAATGTAAGCAACTGTAAGGATATTGTAATGAAGTTGAGCAATGATAAATGAAGTGATGCGAATCAACTTTTGGAAAGTTCCGAAACTTTCCAAAAGTTGATTCGCATACGGACGTCCCCTCGTTACCTCAAGAGACATTACGGAGAATTTGTTTGTGGTAAGTCCATGCGAAGAAGAAAAAGTTGGCACTAGTATTTACTAACCCAAACTTATATTTTATAGCGCTGCAAACAATAGTAAAAGGAATTAGTGTTTCATACACTCCATTTACTATTATTGCTCTTGCATGAAATAAAACTTATCCTTTATGAGCGTCATGCTATCAATAGGCATATTTTTAAGTCGCATAAATATATTTTGCCTATTCCATTTTCCATTTAACTCCATATTTCCATTGTCAAGTTTTTTAAATGTAAATATGTCGTTTAGGGTTGTATCTGTCTTATTAAATTTTGTCATTGTTTTTTGCAGCGTATCCAATGTGTAAATGTATTTTTCCACTTTTTCCTGCATATTGAATTTTACCATTCTTTTATTCCCCGGTCCGTAGTCCAATAAGCATACATATTTCCACCTGACCGTATCCGTTGTTAATGGCGCAAGTGTATCATTCTCAATTTTAAACAATGATACTTCATATAATTTTTGGTTACGCTGATTTGTCATTCTTTTCGTGTGTGTTTTCCAAGCAAGAGAGCTTGTATTATAAATTTTCCAAACTGGCGAAAAACAAAGGATTATTAATACATATTTTTTCCATGGAGTAGTCAACTCATAGCTGTTTTGTTCAAGCGAAACGGGTTGATGCTTCACAAAAATTAAGTATAGCTTGGGGATTGCTCTTGCAATAATAAAAAGAGTTGCCAATAACAAAATAGCAGATAGAAGTACAACGCCATTAATATAAAAAATATTGAGAACCACAATCTGCATCAATGCAGTTATCATTAGTAATGCACCAAGAACCCGTAGGCGTTTGAATAAAATCATGATTGAGGCCACCACTTCTATCCAACCGCAAAACTGGACATACAATGGACTTGTTCCCAAAAATTTAAACAGGATTTCCCAATCGCGAAGATTTCCCCATCGAATAAGCAACTCGTCTGCTGCAGGATAAGGAGCTTGAACAGGAATTACTTTTATTAGCGCATACCCCATCACTGCAATACTTACATAGTATGCCAAATAGTTAGAAAACCAAAAATAAAACCGGTTATAGTTGTTTCTTTTCTTATCAAGAATTGACCAAATAATAGTACCAACTATTGTTAAAACAGAAATTACAAAAAGAAGGATCACACCAAACCGATTATCGGAAAAAAAATTCATATGTATTTCTGGCGAATAACCTAAATGAAGAATGTGATCATCAACCCAACTTACAAATGGGATCAACAAAGCAAAAAACTTTAACTGTTGCATAAAATTTGAATCAATCACTTGAAGAATAGGATTGTATGCAACTATTGTAAGCAATGCCAGGAAAATGGTAAAAAATCTAAACACTACCTTTTGCCATTTCTTCCAATTTTGATTTTGTACTGTTGAGTCCATTTAAGATTGTTTAAATTTAGAATGTGTTTGGTTAGATTATACCACCAAAAGCAAATAGTTTTAAGTTGGTGAGTTTAAAACTCTATAGTGTTACCCCTATATATACATATATCAAGCATAGTAATAACCCGTTGGCTGAGTTAATCATATTAAACAACTAAAGAAACTCGAATAAACAACTTTGTTAGGTTAAGCTGCTTTTAGAACTTCATTGAATAACAATTAAAATAATTGATACTGTATTGGGAACTAAAATAAATTATTTCAGCATCTTCACATTTCACTTTTACTATATCTAAAAAACACAACCCAAATGCTTTGTTCAATTGAGCAAAATATCTCAACCAAAAAGTAATAGCAATGTATCAATAGAAATTATCCACATTACAAGACGTAATCAATACATTCATTTGCAGTATCGTCTCCCTCTATTACCTAAGACAAAAGATTGGAAACCAAACTGAGACAAACTAACCATTAGTTATTCTCTAGCACTTTAATGTAGCATGTCTAACCGTACAACTAAACACAATCACCCTGGCTGTGTAACACGCAACGTCCCCTCGTTACCTCGGGAGACATTGCGGAGAACTTTTTTGTGGCAAGACCCTGCGGTGAAGGAATCATAAAAGACATTTGCTCGTACAAAAACTTTTGGAAAGTTTCGAAACTTTCCAAAGTTGATTCGCACTGGGAAAGTCACCCCGACGAAGGAGTCCTAAGGATGCCGATCAAAGCATCGGTAGGGTCTCACACCGCTAACAGGTATGGTTAAAGCAAAACAATTCACAAACACTCTAGAGGTGAGAGATGCCTCCTTACGTCGGCATGACACCCGTCATCCTGAGCGTAGCGAAGGATGAGCATCGAAGGATGAGCACCGCGAAGGACTATATACCTAACACAAAACTCACCACTTCCTTCACCAACTCCTCACTCACCGGCAAAGATGGATTACTATACGATGCAACATTTTCTGCTTGTCCACCTTCTACAATTTTCAGTACATGATTCATTTTTTGAATCACCACTTTTTTTGCAGTAGGTTTTGCAGCTGCCAATGCATCTGCGTCTCCAGTAGTGATCTGCAGATCTTGTGTACCTTGTATGATCAACACCGGTATACTGAGTTTTGTGATTTCTGTTACAGGATTATACTTGAACCACGAGATCATATATGGTTGCACACTGGGACGAAACAATGAGAACAACATCGGTGAAACATCACTCACTGTTTTGCCCAACACCAAACTATCGATGATACGATAAGAAGGATCTTTGACCATTGCAGGTTGTGTAGCCAGCTGGTCTTTCAGGATCTGATGGGCAGCTTTACCCGCACCGGCGATTGACACAAAACCATCTGCTCTCCCATTCGCAGCCATCATACCAATGAGTGAACCTTCACTATGTCCGGCAACAATGACTTTTGAAAAACGTGTATCTTTTTTGAGCAGCTCAATCCAGGCGATGGCATCTTGTATATAATCATCAAAGCGCAGATCCGCTTCTTTTTTACCGGCTGATGCACTCGCGGCAATCCCACGCTTATCAAACCGAACGGAAGCAATACCTTTTGCAGCGAGTCCCTGCGCCAGCATATGCAGACTTTCATTCTTCATCATCGGGTTATTACCATTACGGTCTGTTGGACCTGAACCGGCTATAATAAGTACCACCGGCATTTTCGAAGAACCACCCGGCATCAATAAAGTACCCATGATGGTGCCTGTTGGAGTGGTGAGATTGAAAGGTATGGATGTGGTATCGGTGTTAGGACTTGCTTGAATGGAGGTAAAGCAGATCAGTAATAATAAAAATGAGAGTGCTCTTTTCATGAGATGCGTTTAAGATGTATAAAGATCGGTATTTTTCTCCGGCATCGTCATCCCGACGAAGGAGGGATCTCCCACCTGCAACAGTTATGCAAAAGACTAAACAACTCACAAACACCCCCTGCAAAATCTTTTGGAAGTTTTGGAACTCTTTGATGTAGCATGTCTAAACGTACAACGAAACATAATCACCCCTGGCTGTGTAACACGCAACGTCCCCTCGTGCCTCAGGAGACATTCGGGAAACTTTTTTGGCAAGACCCTGTTTAGAAAAAAGAAGCTCTTCCACTGCAAGATTTCACGAAAATAGTTAATAAATCTAAACAATACTATGTTAATAACTAATTATAAATTCTTGTAAAAACTTATAATTCAATGCTTTAAAATCAAATCAGTTATTGTTAATAAATTTGAAGTAATAAATTTAACTTAAAATAATAAATATTACTACCTTTACTTTAAATATATTGAATATGCCCAAAATATTAAACTATCCATTATCATCGTTTCAAAAGTCATATGAAGTTGCAGAGGCAGCGGATTCTTTAGGTGGTGTATGCAATGTTGAGACGTGCGCTCAAAGGTTAGATAAAAAAGTTAGTGGCGGATTTATGACCATTCTTTCATCTGCACAAAAATATGGGCTGATTGACGTTGTCAAAGGAACGATTACTGTAACAGAAGATTTTAAATTAATTAAGCATTCATATACTAACGAGGAGAAAAACACATTGCTACAAAAAGCCTTTTTATCACCGCAAGTCTTTTCCTCCCTTTATGAAAGATTTATTGATAGAGAGTTACCAATAAAGCTTTTGGATAAAATTATGATTCGAGAATTTGGTGTTGATGAAAATGTTGCATCTCGTGTTTCCGGCTATTTCGTAGATGGTTTAAAGGAGTTCAATTTAATCGACTCGAATAATATCGTTACCCGACAAAATAATGAAGCAAAATCAAAACCGGAAATTGTTCAGCAAGTTCAAATAGAGAAAAATGCACAACAAGAAATAAAAATAACCCAACCAACTTCTTCTCTGATTGAAATAAATAATGAAGAGGGCTTTATAGTTCATATCTATGGACCTGGCTTGAATAATAAAATAAAAATTGACGAAGAAGAAGATTTATTAATTGTAGAGGCAATTTTGAAAAAGGTAAAAAAAGCATTGAGAGGAGCGGATAGTCAGTCTTAGTAGCACAAATTGTAAGTGTCCATAACTTACAATGACAAATTCTGAGAATCCGGTGTGGCGTCCAAAACCACACTTCTCCTCCAATCCTTAATCAAAGTTAGCATTTTTTTAGAGGTTAACAATAATGCGACCAATGTTTGAGTATTTACGAAGGCAGGAATTCATTGATTTTCCAGCCTGGTACAAATGCTCATTTGAAAATATGATGTTGAACTTAAAAACTAAAGCTGAAAATTGAATGTCCAGCCCTGCTTTTGCAAATACTTTTGTTGCATACCGTTAAAATTTCACAACAATATTTTCAATAATGTCCTCAATGAAGGAAATAGCTTTTGTTTCCTTTATTACCACTGTGTTTGGATGGGCACAAGTATTTCTAAAGTCCAGTTTTTCGTCTAAAATTTTTCTAGTGTCATTTGAAACAATTTTTGCGACACGAAGCAATTCAATAAAGTCAGATTCTTTTATATCAGAAAAGTTGTCCTTATTTGAGATAACAACCTTCTTGTATTTGCCATGTATCTGAATTGCGTTGTTGAATTCTGACAGCTTTTTAGCAAATACGAATTCATAAATTGTGTCCATAGTTAAAAGCCATGTCATGAAAATTGCAGCTCGAAATGACTTTATTTCAAAGCAACTAATAGCTTCTTCCAAAAATGATTGTTGCTCTTTGCTTTTTAGTTTTGGAATAAGGTCTCTTAAAGTAGTGGATATTACTTGTTTGTGACTGCTTCCTAAATAAACTGATTCAAGAATCCTCTTTACATTTCTTTCAAAAGCATATCCACTTCCTTTTTTAACAAAGGTTGGCGGTTTTTCATCAGTAAGTTTCTTTATCTCATTATTTACGTTTGCAGGAACTTTAAGGCTTTCATTTTCGAAACAACTTCTAATTTGTGAGGGAAGAAAATTATCTACTTGATGTTCAACACAAAAGAAAAAACTCATTAGTTTCACTTGTTCTTTTTGTGTCAAGTTTTCAAAACCATCAACTTTATCTAGTAAATCTGAAATTTTAAGTGTCATTAGCTTTTAGGGGGCAATTTTTCATCAACAAAGATTTCACCTGTTCTTGCTAGCTTCCATTTGCCTTCTTCACCAGGCTCAAAAAAGTCTTTATCGTTTTTAGCGTTAATAATGATTTGGCGGAGGTGGTTTGGTCGTTTAGGAATAGAGAGTGTACGATAAGCATAGTCAATGTTCCCTTCTGAAAAATACTCAGCACCTTTAATAACTGTAATGTAGTAGCCAATCACGGCAATAACATTTGCTGTGGTTCTACCGGGGTTCTTTTCTTTTAAAAAGTCTTCAAGTGATGGGTTGTCTTTGTCTTTATGAATATCAAACTTTTCAATAGCAATGTTTTTCGCTTTTGTCGGCTTGCTAGCTTTCTTTTCTTTTTTCTCTTTTCCTTTTGCTTCATGTTGCTTTAGTTGAATTTCTTCTTCTTCATCTTCAATCACTTCTTTTTTTGCAGTCACTCTTTTTGAATCTAGCTTGTCTTTAAAAATGTCCAAGTATTTTGAAACAAACTCTTCTGAGCCGACAAGTTCAACTGTACCTTCTTTTAAGTTTATTAGAGCTTTTGTCTCCATGGTCTAATTTATTTTTACATTATTGAATATTTGTCAATTTGAGAACCGTCAATTAATGGCAATCATGTTTTCGGGCATCGTACATTTGGGAGGATTTCGGAACACAAAACTGTCAACCAACACTCAACTTGAACAGAAGCGTAAATCTCCAAGTTTGCGCGTCACTCCGCCTAACGAAAAACCCGTGTTAGGCACAGTTAATTTTTGAAAATTGTCTGCAAATACTTTCTTAACTTTCTTTCCACTTGTGTCTTCCCAGCAATTGTATTGTCGTAAAATAAGGTTCTGAAACTAGACAAATCAAAAGGCAGCTTAGCTCTTTTCTTGTCACATAATAAAATAGTAGGTTTATTAATTGCATGAGAATATCCAACTTCATAAAATACATTTGGATTGTCAGGAGTTATTTCGGCTATCACAACCGATGCTGAGGTTATTGATGTAATGATGTCTTCAATTATCATGTTTGTTGTATAATAGTCGTCAGCCCTTTCACATTCAAGTCCATAGTCCTCACATACTGGCTTTATAACTTCATTAAACAACTCATTGTATTCTTCAGTAAACTGCATTACAACAAATGCTTTGGGTTTAATTTTTGTAACTTTAAAATCTTTGACAAGTATTTCTTTTTCGCTTCTAAAGGCAATTTGAAGCTCCGATCTTCTGATTTCATGAATGCAGTATGCAACTTGAATTTCATTCACAAACAGTCGAATAATTGAACCGTCTACTGAAATTTTAATGTCATATTCTTTACCGATTTCAAGATTTTCAGCATTACCACTTCCACCAAGAGTTTCCCATTTGTTAGATTGTCGGTCAAATTTTACTATACCAAATAACCTATCATTTGTATTTGACCCAACATTTAAGTCAGAACCAGTATCTGTTCCTAGGATAACTTGACATATTCCAAATTTGTCTTGTAGAGTAACTTTAAATGAAATTTCACCCGATTCGAATTCAATGTTGCTTGAGACGAATGTTGCCACATATTCATCTTCTCCAAGTTTATTCTTTTGTATAGTAGGGATGTACTTAATTGTATTTCCTTTAAGTTCTCCTTTTCCTGAAATGATTAGCCAATTTACTTTGTCCATAGTTATTTTTATTGTTGGTAGTTTAGTTGTGCCTAACTATTAATATACGTACCTACTTACCCTGATTCGCAAATACACCCCTCACCTCCTCACAAACCACTCCAATCTCCCACACTCTTCACAAGCGTAGCAGTTTGCAGAGCGGTCTGCCCAATCAAAACCAAAAAAGGCAGAGATAGAGCTGTTGAGTAAAACTTTCTTGGTCCAAAAACGGTCATGTCCGCAATGTGGGCATACCAGGTTTTTGCCATGCACTACAATAGACTGCGCTTCCTGTTGTTTGAATAGCTTCATACACAAGTATTGATAGTAAACGATACGATTTTCTCTATGGGGAGGGAAAAAAGATGGGGGAACTCTAATGTAATACTTTTTTGATATGTCTGTATGTTTTCTTCAGGAAAATTCCGAAAGGGCTTTGAGTATCGACCGTACCATCTTCATACATCCTTCGGTCTTGCTTCGAGGTTTCTTCGGGAGTTCTTCGAGACTTCTCGAAGGATCCTCGAAGCGGCTTCGAGCATTCTCGAAGAAACACCGAAGGATCTGCGGCTGAGATACAGCTAATATCCATGCTTGCCCTGAGTTCACGAAGAGTGTCTTGTACTGATTTAGCTTTACCTGTGTATAGGAAGGTGATGATGGACCGCAGATTTTTTATGATGTGTTATGATAAATAGATCAGCGAACATCATAAAAAATCATAAAAAATCTGCGGCCCATCCATTTCCATCCCTAGCACAAAAAACGCAAATGCATTTAAAGCCCAATACAGCCGTTGTAATTTCAAAACCATATCAAGCCCCAAAAAAGAAAACATCATCGATTTTCATTCGATAAAACTACCCATAGAATGGGCGTCTGCAGGCAAGGGAGTATTCATGGCATGGTTGCCTTAGCAATAATCAATCCCAATACCCCTCCCCCAGATATCCCGATTACCCGATCTCCCAATCCCCCCTCACCCCCCACCTAACAATACCCAGCAGATACAAAGGGGATACTCAGGGGATACCGTACAGATACCGTATAGATACTCTAGTCTAGTCCTTATCTCTTTTAGCAAATTTAGCAAAATGCAAAACCGGCTACTATTTTTAGCCGGAGGACGTAAATTTTTATAAAAGAAGATCGTTGATGAATGCATAACCACCTATGCTCTATGTGCAACCCCTCCGGGGTTGGGGAAATGAATATCAATGCTTTGTTTCTACAGTCTCTTACCCCTCCGGGGTATTTTGGGTGTAAGAACCCTTGTTCCTTTTTTCTTGCGCCTTACACCTTCCTTGTTTCTTGTTTCTTATTTCTTATTCCTCATTTCGTATCCCTATCACTATGGTTTGTCTATGGGTTGACTATGGTTTCACTATGAAATCACTATCATTCTCTTATGACTCTCTTATGTCGCTCGTAACCCCCTCGTATCTTTTCCTTAGGGTTCTCGTAGCATGGTCAGGTAGCTGTCAGTACCTTGTCAGGCACCTGTCTTATCATCACCTCGACGCAGCCGTCACCTCGACGAAGGAGAGGTCTCCCACCTTCAACAGGTATGCAAAGAACAAAACGATTATCACACAGCTTAGCGGTGAGAGATGCCGATCCGCCGCTGCGGATCGGCATGACGTGCGCCGTCACCTCGACGAAGGAGAGGTCTCCCACCTCCAACAGCTCCGCAAAAAATAAAACAACCACCACACCTACTTCACCTCAGATTGAGACTTCGAATAGTACGTAGTACTGTGGATTATTTTTAACGCAGATGTCAAAAAAAGGATACATATACTTAATGACAAATGTCGCGCGAACTGTTGTATACATAGGTGTTACATCAGACCTAGAGAAGAGAGTTTGGCAGCATAAGCATCATTATTTCCCCAATAGCTTTACTTCAAAATATGCTGTAACAATTCTTGTATATTTCGAAGAATGGCCATGCTTACGTGATGCAATTTTCAGAGAAAAGGAAATTAAAAAATGGAGAAGAGAAAAAAAGCATTGGTTAATTGAACAAAACAATCGAAACTGGGAAGAGATTGTTTTATTCTAACACCCCAGCGGTGTGGGATGCCTCCTTACGTCGGCATGACGCAAACGTCACCTCGATGAAGGAGAGGTCTCACACCTTCAACAGCTATGCAAAAAACAAAACAACTCGCATACACCCTAGTGGTGAGAGACCCCTCCTTCGTCGGGGTGACGCAAAAAAAAACTGTGGCTCCCCAAAGAGAGCCACAGCAAATAATACCCAGTACCTAACACCTAACACCTAATTCCTAATTCCTCCTCCCTCCAGCACGTCCATTCTGCTCCACTTCTTTATTCATCTCTTCAATATCTGTTTCAGAACGTCCGGTCTTATCGCCTAAGAGGTGTTCTGCGAAATAATCGGCTTGTCTCCAGAAGAAATATTCTGTCATATCACCGTAGCCATGACGTTGTCCGGGTAAGATCACCAGATCAAAACGTTTGTTGGCACGGATCAATGCATTCGCCATACGAATGGTGTTGGCAGGGTGTACGTTGTTATCGATATCACCGTGTGACAACATCAGTTTTCCTTTCAGGTTCTTAGCCAGATCAGGATTCTTTTCAATGCTGTACAAGAAAGAAGTATCGCCTTTATCGCTGATCACTTCTTTCACACCATGGTGTTGTTCACTCCACCAACGGTTGTACACTGAGTTATCATGGTTACCGGCAGATGATACCGCTACCTTGAAGAAATCAGGGTACACCAACATCGCAGCCGTACTCATAAAGCCACCACCTGAGTGACCATGAATACCTACTCTATCGATATCGATGTATTTGTAACGATCAGCCAGCTGTTCTGCAACTGCTTTTTTATCGGCTAAACCATAATCACGCAGATTACCATAACCATAGTTGTGGTACCATTTGCTACGAGCAGGGTGTCCACCACGGTTACCCAAGGTGATCACCACAAATCCCATTTGCGCCAAACGATCGGTTCTATCAAAACCACGACCAAAAGCTTTGTTCACCGCTTCTGTTTGTGGACCCGGATATACATACTCGATCAATGGATATTTTTTGGTGCTATCGAAATCAAATGGCTTGTACATCACACCATAAATATCAGTGATACCATCATCTGCTTTTGCTTTGAAGATCTCAGGGAATTTGTATCCTGATGCAAACAGCGAACTGAAATCAGCCGTTTCCAGATCCATGATCTTCTTACCATCTGCATTGTACAATACCGATTTAGGAACGGTATTCACGCGAGAATAGTTATCGATGAAGAAGCTATTGCCATCATTCATACGCATCGCATGATCAAAATCACCTGGGTTCAACAGTTTCAATCCGGTACCATCAAAGTTCACGCGATAAGCGTGTAAGTAGTAAGGATCTTCACCTGCTTCTTTTCCATTGGCAGAGAAATACAATACACGTTTGGTTTCATCGATACCCAAAATATCTTCACAATGGTAAGCACCTGAAGTGATCTGGTTTTTCACCTTACCATTTTCATCATACAGATAAAAATGTCCCCAACCATCACGCTCACTCCAGTGAATGAATTCTTTACCACCATTGATCAAACCAATACGATTGATCTCGATATAGGTATTGAAACGCTCTTCTACCACAGGCTTCACCGAACCGGTAGCCACATCTGCTACACATACATCAATGCGCTTCTGATCGCGACTGGTGCGGGTGAAGTAGAATTTATCTTTGGTACCTAACCATACAGAAGGTCTCCAGTCGTCATCACGGGTGTTTACTTTTCCGGGATCAGACCATACCGCTACTGCCTGGTCTTTGAACTGAGAAACATTCAATTCTTTGCTGCTCTTATTCGCAACATCAAATAAATACAGATGATCGGTTGGTGATTCTTTTTCACCCGGCATCCAATACTTATAAGTTTCCAATGTTGGACGAGGATTCGCCACACTATTGATCACCCAAAGATTTTTCACTTTGCGGTTATCAACACGACGCAGTGCAAAATATTTTGAATCAGGAGACCACAATGCAAATACGGGTCTTCTTTTTTTCGCTTCTTTTTCTTTCTCATCATCGGTCATACCACTGCCGGATAAATTACCATCGTTGTAGTAACCGTATCCATCAATACCATCTTTGGTCAATGCATATTCTACAATGGTAGAATCGTTCTCATTTTTCAAAGCTTTCTCATAATTGGCTTTGTCCATCCAATAGATATTGTAGTTCTTACCAAACACGACTACATTACCATCCGGAGAAATAGAAGCCCAGTTTGGACGACGCTTTGGTTTTTTGAAATCAGGCAGTTCGATCAACTCACCTGTCTGCAGGTTGTATTCAAAATAGAATACTTTCTTAGCAGGCGTAGCAGCTGCTGCACCGGCAGCACCACGACGACCCGTAGTGGCAGTATCTTTTTTCACTTCATCCTGAGTGCTCTTCACTTCAAACTGGATCCAGTTTTCATCGCGTACAAAACGCATACTGTCGAGTCCGAGGTTTTGCGCATCAAAAGGATCTTTTACGATACGAGTGATCTTGGCAGCCAGATCTGCATTGTTGAACAACTCTTTCTTCTCTCCTTTCACCGGATCCACGATGAACCACTTCTTACCTTCTGTGGTTTCGTACATGTACCAGAACTTATCAGAATTCTTGAGCCAGTGTGGATCAACAGCGGTGCTGAAGATCATCTTACCCAATTTCTTAGGAGAAAAACGGGCCGCTAATGCATAGTTGGCCTTGGTAACAGGTGTTTGTTGTGCAGTAACAGCAAAGGCTAACAGCAGCCATACTGACAACAGCAGGAATTTTCTCATACAGTTATTACGTTTTTGAGGAGCTGAAAATTAGGTTAAACGATTTAAACGACCCAATTGGATGGATGAAAATTCGGTGAAGACGGCGGGTTATCGGGGGATCGGGTGATCGGGATATCGGGTAATCAGGTAATCGGGTGATCGGGAGATTAGGTAATCAGGGGACTGTTTTATGAGATAGCACCTAAACACATCCGCAAACACCCCATATCCCGATTCCCCGATATCCCGATCACCCGATATCCCGATTCCCCGATTACCCAAAAACACTATGTTTACACCCAAATTCACAACGATGTTTGCTTTTACGACAGATCGATCTTATGCACAACAGGCGGATGCTGCTGATGTATTAGCGGGATTTAAAAAAGAGTTTCATTTTCCGGTGAAAGAAGGACGTGAAGTGATCTACTTCTGCGGTAACTCTCTCGGATTGCAACCTCGATTGGTTCAATCTGCTATTGAAACAGAATTGACTACCTGGCGCGAGTTGGCAGTGGGTGGATATTTCAATGGTACAAATCCCTGGTTGTATTATCACCAGTACTGCATCCCTACCCTCGCGAAAATGATGGGTGCGAAAGACAGCGAGGTAACAGTGATGAATGCATTGACCGTGAATTTGCATTTGTTGATGCTGAGTTTTTACAAGCCAACTTCTACGCGTTATAAAGTGATCATGGAAGCAGGCGCCTTCCCCTCCGATCAGTATGCTGTGGAGACGTTGGTGAAACATTTTGGATGGGATCCAAATGATGCCATCATTGAGATCGCTCCGAGAGAAGGTGAAAAAACATTGCGTACAGAAGATATACTTGCAACCATTCAATCTACAGGTGATGCTTTGGCGATGGTATTGTTTGGTGGCATCAACTATTACACCGGACAACTCTTCGATCTGGCAGCCATCACAAAAGCCACACATGCAGTTGGTGCTATAGCCGGATTTGATTTGGCGCATGTTGCCGGTAATGTTCCCATGCAATTGCACAATTGGAATGTTGATTTTGCCGTTTGGTGTTCTTATAAATATTTGAATGCCGGTCCGGGTGCGATTGGTGGTGTGTTTGTGCATGAAAAACATGCCGGTAATGCTGACACACCGAGACTCGCAGGCTGGTGGGGCAATGATGAGAAGACGCGTTTCAAAATGGAAAAAGGTTTTATTCCTAAGACAGATGCGAGTGGATGGAATATCAGTACTTCTCAAGTTTTCAATACAGCGGCACTCAAAGCTTCTTTGGAATTGTTTGAAAAAGCAGGCATTGAAACCCTGAGAAAGAAAAGTTTGCATTTGACCGCTTATCTGGAATATTTATTGCACCAATTACCGCAGTTAAATTTTGAGATCATCACACCAGCCGATCCTGAACAGAGAGGTGCGCAGTTGTGTTTGTATTTTAAAGAAAGAGGAAAAGAAATACATGACAAGATGATCAGCAGCGGTATCATTGTTGACTACCGTGAGCCCGGCGTTATTCGCGTTGCCCCCGCTCCTATGTATTGCAGCTTTGAAGATGTGTATCGGTTTTATGAGATTCTGAAAAATAATTTTTGATATTTAACCGCAGAGGAACACAGAGTTTGGCGCAAAGTTTCACAGAGGATGACTTACCTACTCCGTGAAACTCTGCGCCAAACTCCGTGCCACTCTGTGGTTAATTAAACAACCAGCAATTCGTATCTTTCAGTTATGACAAAACATTATTTCAGCTATCTCGCTTTAGGAGATTCTTATACCATTGGCGAATCGGTTCCTTTACATGAAGGCTTCCCCTATCAAGTCGTGCAACGCTTGCGGAAAAAGGGTTTGCACTTTCATGCACCGGAAGTAGTAGCCAAGACCGGCTGGACAAGCTTTGAACTGGCAGATCATATTCTACATACTCAACTCAACGAACATTATGATTTTGTAAGTCTGTTGATCGGCGTCAACAATCAATACAGAGGATTACCAATCAGTGAATTTGAAAATGATTTTGAATACTTGTTAAAGAAAGCCATCTATTTCGCAGGCAATAAACCCGAAAGAGTGATCGTACTTTCTATTCCTGATTGGAGCGTCACTCCTTTTGCAGCAGAAAGAGACACCAACAAGATCAATCAAGAGATTGATGCGTTCAATAAAGTCTGTGAAGACAAAGTCAAAAAACTGGGCGGACATTTTATTGATATCACCACCCAAACCAGATTGGCCAAAAACGATGAAAGTCTATTGGCATCAGACAAACTCCACTACTCCGCCAAATCCCACGCGGTTTGGGCAGAAAAAGTAGTAAGCACCATTGAGAAGAATCTTTGATTTTTTGATCTGTGATTTCTTGATTGAAGAAAGTCAAAATTCAAAAGTAAAAAGTCAAAAAAATCAAGAAATCAAAAAATCAAAGATCAAAAAATCAGAGATAAAGATCGTACTCGATCATTTCTCTCTTCACCGATCCGTCTTTAAAGAATTCGAAGATTGCATAAGCAGGATTGAAACCTTTGAAGGCACCGCCCCACCAGTTGCCGCTGATGGCGCCGTTGCAGTAGTAATGGATACCGCGGTATTCAACCACATCTTGTAAATGGATATGTCCACTCAAACAGCATCGAATGTTTTGATGATTGCGGAATAGTTCTGTTAATGCGAAAGAGTCTGTGTGTAATAAGGCTCTCGAAATTTTACGATCACCGTTGTCTTCTGTTTTATCAAAAAAGAATCCGGATACAAATGATACGATGGGAATATGCGAGGCAATACAGATATGGATATTGGGATCTGTAGTAGCGAGTTCTTGTTTTAGCCATTGCATTTGTTCTTCATCCACTTTGGCAATGTATCCACCATTGTTTTCATGCGCACTATCAAGGATGATGAATTTCCAGTTGTCTTTTATAAAGCTGTAATAACGTCCGGGCATTTTATGTTGTTGAACAGCCCATGCTTTATTGTACAAAGGATCTGCTTTGATCTCAGGCTCTGTCATTTGCCAGCCCCATGCATCATGATTACCGATGCAATGATACATGGGCAACTTATTTTCTTCCACCAATATTTTATTCCACAAAGCCCATTGTTCTTCCACTTTCGCCTTGGTAGCTTTCATCGCATCCATGATGGCATCTCCACCATTGAGGATAAAATCCACCTTAGGTTTTAATGCATTCACATGTTTGAATGCACGCTGCATCCCCTGTTCGGGCACAGCACCTGATTTGATATGCACATCCGTCATAAAAGCAAATCGAATGGCAGCTTTGGCATTGGTAGAAGCTAACCCGGTCAAAGGCAAAGCGGAAACACCTGCTGCAGAAAGTGCTGATTGTTGGAGGAAGTTTCTTCTGTTCATGAAAAGGATTGAAAATGAAAGTTACAAAATCAATCCGTGGACAAAGAACTGAACGTTTATCAAAATATTAATTCAAAATACAGAACCTGTTAAGTTGAATATTTTTCATCAGTCCCTGTGGACGGGCCTCATTGGGGTCGGTGTCAAGCGCAGCGAAGACAGATCAGATCTAGCGCAGCGGATCTGATCAGAGGCCAATGCAGCCCGGAAACAGGGACGGGGCCATTCGGCCCAGGAGTAAAAAGAATTTAAAATATCAGAGTGATCGATAAGACTAATGCAATTATAATCGTCTGTGGCAATAGAAAAAATTATTGCAAATAACCAGCCATCTCCTTCTGATAACCCTCAGCCACTTTAGTTGCTGCCAAAGCAAAACCTTCTCCACCATCCGCAAAAATGATCGCTCTGCTGGCGTTGACTAATAATCCGGCATCTGTATTCAATCCATATTTGGAGACTTCTTCCAAACTACCTCCCTGTGCACCAACACCGGGTACAAGTAAAAAATGATCGGGGATAATTTTACGGATATCCGCCAGATCACTGGCTCTGGTGGCACCTACCACAAACATGAGATTATCAGGTGTGCCCCATTTGCAAGTGGTTTCCAATACTTGCTCATACAATTGTTTACCATTTTGTTCTGCCAATGACAAACGCTGAAAATCAAAACTACCGGCATTGGATGTGAGTCCCAGAACGATCGTCCATTTGTCTTTGTATTCCAAAAATGGACGAACACTATCTTCTCCCATGTATGGAGCTACAGTAACAGCATCAAAAGGTAATATCTCAAAAAAGGTTTTTGCATATTGAGAAGAGGTATTACCAATATCGCCACGTTTGGCATCTGCAATGGTGAAATGAGTAGATGAAATATACGCCAATGTTTCCTGCATGATCTCCCACCCTTTGATCCCCTGTGACTCATAAAACGCCGTATTGATCTTATAAGAAACACAGTACGCTTTGGTAGCATCAATGATCGCCTTATTGAACAACAACACACCATCGGGTTGTGCCTGCAAATGTTTGGGGATTTTCAGCGGATCAGTATCCAATCCAACACAGAGATATGATTTCTTGGAACGTATTTGGGCTACGAGTTCTTGGCGGGTCATGCACAAAAATAAAAAAAGAAGACACAAGTTTCAAGAAACAAGAGACAAGAAAGGCACAAGGGGCAAGAAACAAGAGGCAAGGAAGGGACAAAAAGCGAGACCCAAGGGTTAATGGTCATAAATGCAAGCAAACTCAATAAACATTGAATTGTACGATACTAAAGTACCCGAGTATGTTCAATTAAGTGTGTCAAATTGTAAATTTAGACACATGAAAGAAGAAAAAGTGCCATTTGACTTTGAGGCGTTTGCGAAGCAAGCGGCAGAAGATTTAAAAGCCGGTAAGCCGATGGTGGGTAAGGATGGGATATTTACCCCTTTGTTAAAGCGCTTGATAGAAGCCTCATTAGAAGGCGAACTAGATGCGCATTTAGATCAGACCCGTAAGCCAGCAAAGAACCGTCGTAATGGTCGCAGTTCAAAGAATCTACAAAGTCCATTAGGAGGCTTTGAGATTTTTTCTCCCCGTGATCGTAATTCAACCTTTGAGCCTCAGATTGTAGAGAAGCGCCAACACAAGATTACGAGTGATATTGATGCACAGATCTTGTCTTTGTATGGTCGAGGAATGAGTTACAGTGATATCCAGCAGCATCTATCAGAGATGTATGGATTAGAGGTGTCAGATGGAACGATCAGTGCAATTACCGACCGGATCATCCCTCAGATTAAAGAATGGCAGAATCGTCCTTTAGAGAGCATCTATCCTGTTATTTGGTTGGATGCGATGCATTTTAAAGTGAGAGATAATGGGGTGGTGAAAACCAAAGCTATCTACTCCATTCTGGCAGTTAACTGTGATGGAGAAAAGGAAGTGATCGGTATTTATTTTGGAGACCATGAGTCCAGTACATTCTGGCGCCAGGTATTACATGAGCTGAAGATGCGTGGTATCGAAGACATCTACATAGCTTGTATTGATAACCTTAAAGGGTTTGCTCAAGCGATAGAAGATATTTTCCCTCTTACTGAAGTGCAGTTGTGTCTGGTTCATCAGATGCGTAACTCCATGAAGTACATATCGGATAAGGATATTAAGCCCATGGTGAGGGATCTAAAGAAAGTCTATAAGTCCCTTAATGCAGATATGGCCTTATATCACCTACAGGAAGCTGAAAAAGTTTGGGGTGCCAAATATGCGATTGTCTTTAAAAGTTGGCATCATAACTGGGACCGACTCACCAACTTCTTCAAATATCCACCAGCTCTAAGAAGACTTATTTACACAACGAACCCAATTGAAAGCTATCATCGAATGATCAGAAAGGTCACCAAAACTAAAGGTGCCTACACTTCCGAAGATGCTATCGTAAAACAAATCTACCTTGCTACCATGAATGCTCAAACCAAATGGAATGGAACTATATTTGCTTGGACTTCAATTAGACTAGACCTGTCAGATTATTTTAAAACCCGATTTAATAATTGACACACTTAATTGAACACTCCCGTCATCTATCAACTATCAAGCCATTTCTATGTCAACTTTCCTCTATTTTCGCATCCAAACATCAACCTTTGTCAGTTCCTCACGTAGCGATCGTTATTTTGAATTATAATGGGAGAAAGCACTTAGAAACTTTCCTGCCTTCTGTGCTGGCATCTACTTATCCCAATACGTCTGTGGTCGTAGCTGACAATGCGTCTACCGATGGGTCGATGGAATTAGTTAAAAACTCATTTCCTTCAGTGGAATGCTTATATAATCTGACCAACGAGGGGTTTGCAGGGGGATATAACTGGGCTTTGAAACATGTGAATGCGGATTATTATGTCTTATTGAACTCCGACGTGGAAGTAACACCGGGATGGATTGAACCCATTATTTCGCTCATGGAGACAGATCCTAAGATTGCGGCTTGCCAGCCAAAATTATTGTCTTACCATCAGCCCCAACTGTTCGAATATGCCGGTGCGGCGGGTGGCTGGATCGATAGTCTTGGATATCCCTTTTCCCGCGGAAGGGTTTTTGATGTTTGTGAGACCGATGAAGGACAGTACAACGATCCCGAACCTGTTTTTTGGGCATCCGGAGCGGCTATGTTTGTGAGAGCATCTGTGTACCATGAAATGGGTGGATTGGATGGCTCTTTTTTTGCACACCAAGAAGAGATCGATCTATGTTGGCGGATGCAATTGGCAGGGTACAAGATCATGAGTTGTCCGGCTTCAGTGGTGTACCATGTTGGAGGAGGAACTTTACCAAGGGGTGGACGAAAAGTGTTTTTGAATTTCAGGAACAATTTGCTGATGTTGAATAAGAATCTTCCATTTGCAGAGAAGCTATGGAAATTGCCTTTGAGATTTGGGTTGGATGCTATTTCAGCGTGGAAAGGATTGTTGACAGGTGATCAGGCATTTTTCACAGCGATCATGAAAGCACATTTTGCGGTGGTCGGCTCTTGGGTTACAGGAAAATCAGAAAAACACAAACTGACCAAAAAACCGATGAAAACCTTGCAGGGAGTGTATTCCGGGACCATCGTTTGGCAGTATTTTATCAACAAACGCACCCGTTTTCAGGAAATTATTCGCAGAAAGATTTTATAATAAGTTGTACTGCCTTATTTTTGCAAAGCAATTCAAAATTATGTCGAACGAACAACAAGCCGCACAGGAAAAAGACTTTACCAGAAACTGGGTAAATTCATCACGTTTTCTTTTCTATCTGCAAGTGTTTTGTATCCTTGCTTTTGTATTGGGTGGATGTTATCGTCTGTACAATCAGCGCTACAAAGGAAAGCCTGATGTAGAAGTACAGAGCAGCAGCAAGTACACGCCTGAGTACAAATAAAAAATCAACAAAAAATTTTGTCAGGAGTTGTAGAATCCTATTTTTGCACTCCCGATTTAGTTCTTATATCGATTGCGGAAGTAGCTCATTTGGTAGAGCACGACCTTGCCAAGGTCGGGGTGGCCGGTTCGAGCCCGGTCTTCCGCTCAGCAATCCCGTCCGTCATGCGTGACGGGATTTTTTTTACCACCGCCCTGGTGGTGGAACTGGTAGACACGCAGGACTTAAAATCCTGTTCGCCGAAAAAGCGAGTGCGGGTTCGATTCCCGCCTGGGGCACTAAGCCACTCAACTTGAGTGGCTTTTTTATTGCAGTGATACATCCCAACTTTTAACAATTCTCTGATATGTAAAATTCTATGATCTGCATTTCAACAGAAACTGCATATCATGAAGTTGCTAACGATTCTTTTGTGTTCAATTTTTTTCTTGATGGGTTTATCTGCAAAGACACAAATGCCCTTTTTAAAAAAATTGGCAGATTCTGCAAGTACTTTATCTGAATACCATGTTCAATACGATCTCACTTATTATAAAATTCCTTATCCCATGGGAGATGTGCCTCCCAATAAAGGTGTTTGTACCGATGTAATCATTCGGGCTTATCGTAAATTAGGTATCGATCTTCAGCAGGAAGTACATGAAGATATGCGCCGAAATTTTCATCTCTATCCAAAATACTGGGGATTGAAAACAACAGACCGCAACATCGATCACAGGAGAGTGCCCAATCTTATGTATTTCTTTTCACGTAAAGGAATGGTGTTGCCGGTTTCAAGAAATGGCGCTGATTACCATGCAGGTGATATTGTTTGCTGGCAATTGCCAAGAGGATTGAAACATATTGGAATGGTCGTACATCAGAAATCAAAAGATCAACAGAGACCATTGGTGATTCATAATATTGGAGATGGACAAGTGATCGAAGATGTACTATTTGCTTTTCCGGTGATCGGACATTATCGATATCCACGATAGATCATAATGACAAATGAAGGATTGGGTAATCATTTCCTTGTCCATCTTTCTCACTTCTACCTATTTGTTTGAACCCCATTTTCAAATAAAATCCAACCGCTTGTTCATTTTGTTCATTCACATCAACGGCATTGGCTTTTAGTGTTTGAATGGCAAATTCAGTCAATTGTTTTCCAAGGCCCTTTCCACGCGTATCGGGATCCAAGAATAACATCTCTATCTTTTGATCCGCAACACCCAGAAATCCAAGAATTTTTCCATCCTCATTTTTGGCGCAATACAGTTGTACCATGGGCAGGTAAACAGTCTCCACTTGTTCTCTTAAGTTCTCCGTAAAATCAGAAGGCAAAAAATGATGGGTTGCTTTTACAGATGCTTGCCATACATCGGTGATCTCTTTATAGTCGGACGGTTTAGCAGGAACAATCATCATACATTGAAATTAAGCACTGGATAACTTTTAAACAAAACACTATTGTAAAAGGGCTATGTGTTTCTGTTAACTATCAACTGTCATCTATCACCCCCTTTCCCTCCAAAAGCTTTAAGTTTGTACCATGTCAATCATTCTATTTGATAATACCCAAAGAAACCATTTGTGGCCATTGACCCAAACCAAGGCTGTGGCTGCTTTACGGATGGGTATTCTGACCATGGCCGAGCGATGGGAACAGTTGACAGGCATGCAGGTATTTGTTCATACAGAAGCGTATTTGCAAAATCTCTATGGTTATCCGGATGCCGGTGAACATATCTGGATAGATGCATCGGTGATCCCAAACACGGCATTGGTAGATTTGGTACAAAGCTTAGACAAGAATGATTGTTGGGCAGACGAGGACGGATTGATTGTTGGTAAAACGAATCTCTCTTTTGAAGATTTTGATGCTGCCCAATCATTGCAATATTTTGAAAACATACATGACCATACCACTGTAGATCGTATCCGTTATCCATGGGACTTGATGCAGTGGAACGATCGGATCTTGCGTTTTGATTTTGATGTATTGACTCGTGACAAAACATCCGCAGCTATTTCCTCCACCAATCGATGTATACATCCTGAACGTATATTTATAGAAGCGGGTGCAGTCGTAGAACATGCTATATTGAATGCTTCAACAGGTCCGATCTATATTGGCAAACATGCCACCATCATGGAAGGATCAGCCATACGGGGACCTTTTGCTTTAGGTGATTATTCGGTACTAAAAATGAACAGCCGTATTTATGGCGCAACCACCCTCGGACCATATTGCATGGGTGGAGGGGAGATCAAGAACAGTATCATGATGGGTTATTCCAATAAAGCGCACGATGGATATATGGGTGATGCGGTGATAGGTGAGTGGTGTAATTGGGGTGCAGGCACCAGCAATAGTAACCTAAAGAATACAGCAGGTGTCGTTAAAGTTTGGAGTGAAGCTGATCAGGAATATTTGCCCGCAGGTTACAAATGCGGAGTGATCATGGGTGATTATTCAAGAACAGCGATCAACTCATCTATCAATACGGGTTCAGTGATCGGAGTGTCTTGTAATATATTTGGAGAAGGTCTCTTACCAAATATCATTTCGAATTTCAGCTGGGGATGTAAAGGTGTGAAATACAGAATGGACAAGGCTTTGGTGGATATCGATAACTGGAAAAAACTAAAAAAACAATCTTTGAGTGAGATTGAAAAAAATATACTCATCACGCTCTTCCCAAAATAATTTCTGTGTATTTCTGTGCCCTCAGTGGCAATATTCATTTCATTCTTCGTTGCTGATGTAAGTTCGTAGTCATGGAACGCAGATTTTTATGATTAGTATCTTATCCTTCGCTTTAAATCCATTCATTTGCCACTGAATGCACAGAGATCACTGAAGGAAACACAGAAGAAAACTGTATTTTAGCGACTCCAAAAAAAAACTATAATGAGAAAGCAAATAGCCGCCGCCAACTGGAAAATGAACCTTACGATCACTGAAGGACAACAATTGCTTGACCAATTATTGTCTCACAGTTATGACCTGAATGAGAACAGACAAGTGGTATTTGCAGTACCGGCTCCTTATTTAGCAATGGCACAAGCTGCTGTTTCAGGTAAGAAGCATATTTATATTGCTGCTCAAAACTGTTACAATAAAAAAAGTGGTGCTTATACCGGTGAAACATCTGTTGTGATGTTGAATTCATTAGGTATTACACATGTTGTATTAGGTCACTCTGAGCGTCGTGAATATTTTCAGGAAAGCAATCAATTTTTGGCAGAGAAAGTAAACATTGCACTCGAACATCAGATCACACCGATCTTTTGTTGTGGTGAACCTTTACAGATTCGTGAAGCAGGTACGCAAAACGAATTTGTAGCTAAGCAATTAGAGGAATCATTGTATCATTTGTCTGCCGATGAATTGAAAAAAGTAGTGATCGCATACGAACCCATTTGGGCGATCGGTACGGGTAAAACAGCTACCAGTGAACAAGCACAAGAGATGCATGCTTATATTCGTCAACAACTTGCTGCTAAATATGGAGATGCCGTAGCGCAAGAAATAACCATCTTGTATGGTGGTAGTGTAAAAGCTTCCAATGCCAAAGAATTATTCACTCAGCCGGATGTGGATGGCGGATTGGTAGGCGGTGCTTCTCTGATCGCTGATGAGTTTAAAGTGATCATCGACTCGCTTAAATAATATTCAGTGTAATTTGATGGGACGCAGATTTTTTATGATTGATTATGATCATAACCCATCATAAAAATCTGCGTCCCATCCTTCGCTTACAATCATTTCACCGGTAAAACAACAGGTTCATATGCATCCAGCTGATCAAGATGTAACACCGTTTTTGTTCCATCTTCATTGGGATGATACATCGGTAAAAATTTAGCGCCGAAAATAAACTCTTCATAAGTGTATGAAGTGCGTGAGACCACTGTATTGGATACACTTTCATCAAAGCCCTGAACAAATACCAGTATTTCAGCTCTTGCATTGGTCAGGTCTTCTTTGGTAAAGCCATAAATAGGACTCTCTTCATTGATTACGTGTACCAATGTCCAGTTAGCGGTCATGGTATTGGCTTTGGAAATATCCAATGGCATGTTATAAAACCTGTTTTTGCGTTGTCCATCTTCTTCTACATGAATGGCCAATGTTACCCTCACTTCTACATTCACCAGATAATTTCTTGTATAGGGTACCATTCGAAACATCAGTGCGATACCATCTCTAAAAGGAGCAATGATGGCATTTCTGCTGTAACGGATATAGGCTTTGGGTTTTGAAAAACGTCCCCACATGATACCTGTTGCAATGGCGAAGGTCATCAAGCCGGTCAATGCCTCCATCGAAGCCGTAAAACTGGCGGCAAAACCAATAGGGTTGATACGACCATAACCCACCGTTGTGAATGTTTGCGCACTGAAGAAAAAGACCTCTCCAAAAAGTTCGATGCCGGTAACTTCCATTAATCCACCCAAATGATCGATACCGATCAGAAAATAGATGCCGGTAAATAGTAAATTGGTCGTAACAAAATAGATAACCACGACAGTCAAAAAATTGAACCAAGACATGGTCAGGAGTGAGTGGTAGATGTTGAGTCTTTCCCAAAGGTTCATGCCCCTGACATCCATATTCGGGTTGCCATCCCGATTGAAGAAACGCCCGCCGCCACTTAGGGTCGTATTGGTGCCAAGACCCGTTTCATTGTTGATCTGGGCCTTTTTGTTGATTTTGTTCAAGAACATAGTTATCAGGGTCTTAGTACCCCTAATATAGCAAAATATGGTCTGGATTCGATTTTGTTGAATATCAGTGCGTAAACTGACCTAAGCTTGTTCCTTGATTCTTCGGTCTTGTCCCTTTTCATCTTATCTTTGCGCCCTTATGAAGCAAATCAGGAATTTTTGCATTATCGCGCATATCGACCATGGGAAAAGTACGCTGGCTGACAGACTGTTAGAGCATACCAAGACCATTACCGAGCGTGAGATGATGGATCAGGTGCTGGATGATATGGACCTGGAACGTGAAAAGGGAATTACGATTAAGAGTCACGCTATTCAGATCAATTATACTTACAAGGGTGAGCAGTATGTGCTCAACCTGATCGATACTCCCGGTCACGTGGACTTTAGCTATGAGGTGAGCCGTGCATTAGCAGCTTGTGAAGGCGCTTTATTGTTGGTGGACGCTTCTCAGGGTATTCAAGCACAAACTATTAGTAATCTTTATCTGGCCATTGAAAATGATCTGGAGATCATTCCAGTGATCAATAAGATCGATATGGATGGAGCCAAGATCCCTGAAGTAACCGACCAGATCGTTGATTTGATCGGTTGTAAGCAGGAAGATATTCTGTTGGCGAGTGGTAAATCAGGGATCGGTATTGAAGAAATTCTGGAAGCGATCGTTGAACGTATTCCGGCTCCGGAAGGTGATCCTGAAGCGCCATTGCAAGCATTGATCTTTGATAGTGTCTTCAATAGTTTCCGTGGCATCATCGTTTATTACCGTATTCTCAATGGTGTATTAAAGAAAGGTGATAAGATCCGATTTGTGGCCAGTGGGAATGATTATTTCGCAGATGAGGTAGGGGTTTTAAAACTGAGTATGACTCCCAAACAGGAAGTTCGTGCGGGTGACGTAGGTTATATCATCACCGGTATCAAGAATGCCAAAGAAGTGAAAGTGGGTGACACCATTACACTGGCTAACAATCCCGGTGAAATGATTCATGGATTTGAAGAAGTAAAACCGATGGTATTCGCAGGTATTTTCCCGGTGAATACCGATGAGTTTGAAGAGCTGCGTGATTGCATGGACAAACTGCAATTGAATGATGCATCACTCACTTTTGAATTGGAAACCTCACAAGCCCTTGGTTTCGGTTTCCGATGCGGGTTCCTAGGATTACTTCACATGGAGATCATTCAGGAGAGATTGGAACGTGAGTTCAATCAAACCGTGATCACAACTGTACCGAACGTAAGTTTCAATGCATATACCACACGTGGTGAAAAGATCATCGTTAACAATCCGGCTGAAATGCCTGATGTGGTGAAGATCGATCGTATTGAAGAACCATTTATCAAAGCACAGATCATCACATTGCCTGATTATATCGGTAATATCATGACCCTTTGTTTGGGTAAGCGTGGTATTTTGATCAATCAAAGTTATCTCACACCTACACGTGTAGAATTGATTTTCGAAATGCCATTGACAGAGATCGTATTTGATTTCTATGATAAACTGAAAAGTTCTACCCGCGGCTATGCTTCATTCGATTATAGTCCGATCGGCTATCGTGAAGCTGATATCGTAAAAATGGATATCCTGTTGAACAGTGATAAGGTAGATGCTTTGAGTGCATTGATTCATCGCAGTCGCGCACAGGATTTTGGCCGCAGACTTTGTGAGAAGTTGAAAGAGTTATTACCTAAACAACAATTCCAAATTGCCATACAAGCTGCTATTGGTGCAAAAGTAATTGCACGTGAAAACATCAGCGCTATGCGTAAAGATGTTACTGCCAAATGTTATGGTGGTGATATCAGTCGTAAGCGTAAACTGTTGGAAAAGCAGAAAGAAGGTAAGAAACGTATGCGCCAGATCGGAAACGTAGAAGTGCCTCAGGAAGCGTTTTTGGCGGTGTTGAAACTTGATTGATCCTTAATTTTTTGATCTGTGATTTCTTGAATTAAATCAAAAAATCACAGATCAAAAAATCAAAGATTTCCTCTCTTCCTCGTTTGATCCGGATTCACCCTTCCATCGGGGTTTACTTCTGTGATATCTGCTTGATGTACCCATTTACCACCAAGCCATTTGAATCCTTCAAAAGTGCCGTAGGGTACAAGGGTGTGTTTCTTTTTATTATCACCTTCTTCACTCACCAGATGCGCCATCACGATCATGTTTAATTCAGGATCATAATTGAGTTTGGCATTGGCGTCTTTTTTATATTCCAGACAAAAACGAAAGGCAGGTTGTTTGGGTTTGATATCATCTTCACGATAGTTGAAGTAACGTCCTCCGAATTGAGGATTGCCATTCACATCAAACGTCAATACTTCCATCCATTTTCTGGTACTTCTGGCATCATGTTCATCGTATCCAAAAAGTGTGTAGAATTTTCTGTTGTTATAGCTTGTTTGAATGATGTTATAATACACTGCCCCGATCCAGTTTTGTTGGGTTCGTATAGAATCAAAAGGTGCTTCTGTGAATTTGGAAGCATCAAACAATGGGATCAGCTTTAGAGAGCCATCGGTAGTACGCATTTGTATCGCACCTTTTTGACGGAAATGATTCATGTCTTCCATTTGCAGTTGCCAGGTAAAGATCCTGAAACTACTATCGGGTGCATATTGCTGTGAAATGGTCACCAAAGAATCGAAATGATAGCGAAAGGAATGAGGGGTGCGCAAAGCTCTCACCAAGCCACGCGTAAAAGCACTGTCTGCCTTGAATCGATCAATGAATTGATCCTCATTCAAAATGGCATAGGCGAGTGGCTTTAGTTCATCTTCGATCTGCTGTAATTGCATGCGGGTGTCTTGTGCTTTCAAAGACGCCGCTGTGAGAATAAAAAAAAATAACAGCAGGTTACGTTTCATGTTGTAAAAATAACTGAAAGAGAATGGTTCTGTACAGTTTTAAGATTTTATTGCAAAGCGTGGCTTTCTAATAGAGCCTCTGCAAAAGCAGGCAGATCCTTAAACCGAAGATCAATATCAGGATGAGGGAAAGCCACTTCCGGATGTGTAGTGGCAACAAAGACCGTATGCATACCTGCATTTCTTCCAAACTTCATATCGCTGGGTCTGTTACCGACCATGATACTTTTCGACAGATCAATATCCGGGAAATCATGTTGTGCCTGAAAAGCCATACCGGGATTGGGTTTTCGATTCGGCGAATCATCAGATAGATCAGAGCAAAAATAGATCTTATCAATACTGCCACCCGCTTGCTCAATTTGAGTGAGCATATGTTGATGAATATCCTGCAAATCTTCCAATTGCATCACGCCTTTACCAACCCCTTTTTGATTGGTGACAATGAAGATGTATTTAAAGAAGGGGCGGAGAGAAGCTAATGCTGCAACAACACCATCATAGAAATTAAATTCATCTTTATGTAAGATGTAATCATCATTTTTCTCATGATTGATCACGCCATCTCTATCAAGAAATAAAGTCCACTCTTTTGAAACATGCTCCAATTCAAACATTGGTAAATACTTAATCGTTAAAAATGGCCGCCTCTGTCAGTTCACAAATGATATGACCCAATAGAATATGACTTTCCTGAATACGAGGAGTAACAGTAGAGGGAACATTAATCAGGTGATCAGACAAGTCTTTCATTTTGCCACCGGTAGCACCTGTAAAGCCAATGGTAGTAATACCTTTTGTGCGGGCAGTTTCAAATGCTTTAAGAATGTTAGGGGAGTTGCCGGATGTACTTAATCCAATCAATACATCACCTTTTTCCATGGTTCCATCTACCAAACGGCTATAGATATCATCATAACTATAATCATTGGCTACAGCTGTTAAATAGGATGTATTACAGTGCAAAGCATCGGAAGGTAAAGCCCTTCTGTTTTTATAAAATCTACCTGAGAATTCAGCTGCTAAATGTTGTGCATCTGCTGCACTTCCTCCATTACCACAAAACATGACCTTTTTGCCTGCTTGAAAAGCATGTATCACCGCATCAGTTGCTGCTTGCACTTTTTGTTGAAATAAAGTATCAGATAATATTTCTTGCTTCACAGCAATGGAAGCAGCGATGATATCATAGATTTTTGTTGCCATAGACAATGATTTGATCGGTTATTGTTCTGCTGCCAGACTGCGGATAGCACCCGTGAGTACTTCCCAGCTGTATTTCTTTTTCTCTTCGCGAAGATGAAATAAAAAATGCTCTTCGCCTAAACTGTATAGCTGTTGAATCCCTTTTGCAATAGAATCAGGATTAGGTTCTGTAACGATACCTGCTTTTTCATGTGGTACCATAGCCGGTAAAGCACCTACATTGGTGACCAACATGGGTTTTTCAAAATGGTAGGATAATGGTGTAATACCCGATTGCGTTGCGTGTTTATAAGGTTGTATCACAAAATCTGCTGCACACAAATAATTTCTCACTTCACTGTCGGGAATAAAATCTGTTTTCAGGATCAATAGGTCTCTGATATTCAGTTCATCGATCAAGGACTCATATTTGGATTGATCTTCATAAAACTCTCCGGCTATCAAAAGTTTGGGTGGATGATTGCCATTTTCCTTGAGCAAGGAGATTGCTCTCAACAAAAGATCCAATCCTTTATAGGCACGTATAAAACCAAAGAATAAAATAATGCGTTCCTCTTGAGGAAGGTTCAAATGGATTCGTGCTTCCGATTTTGAAATAGCTTCTCCGAAATTATCATACAAAGGATGGATAACGACCTGAGCAGGTTTATGGGTAAACAATTTCAGATCTGTCATGACTTTCTCACTCAGCGTAATGAATGCATGAACGGGTCGAATAAAATACTTCGTAAAAGCGTTATCACCCGGTCTTTTTTCATGAGGGATTACATTGTCTGCGATACAGATGATCTTTGTGTATTGATTTTTTCTGACCCATCTTAAAATCGTACCCAAGCAAGGACCCATAAAGGGCAACCAATATCGAACAATGATCAGATCTGCATGCTCTTTTTGCAATCGTTTTCCAACTTTGATCCAATTGAATGGATTGATGGAGTTGATCACGCTTTTAATAGTTAGATCTTTAGGTTCCGGTTCATTACCGTACTGCGATTTGCCCGGGAAGAGTAGGGAAGGGTATTGTAATGAAAAACTATAGATGGTCACATCATTACCTTCCGATTGAAACTGTCTGGCCAGTCTTTCATTGAAAGTAGCGATACCACCACCTCTCAGTGGCCAGGCAGATCCTATGATGATGACTTTTTGCTTCATCCAAAAGGGAAGATACGTTATTCCAGTCCGGAAGTTTCTTCAATCAAATACACATTTCTCTCTGAGGCATTACGTGCAATCAGTTCCGCTACAAATCCTGTCAGAAATAATTGCATACCAATGATCATGGTTGTGAGTGCGATATAAAAGGAAGGTTTATTGGTCAAAGAAAAATCAGATGATAAAAATTTCGAAATAATCAAGGAAATACTGGCAATTAAACCAATGAGGAATGATAATGTTCCCAGTAACCCAAAGAATTGCATCGGTCTTTTTCCAAACTTTCCAAGGAACATGATGGTGGCCAGATCTAAAAATCCATTTACAAATCTTTGCCAGCCAAACTTAGTAGTTCCATATTTACGTGGACGATGTTCCACTACTTTCTCGCCAATTCTTTTAAACCCACTCCATTTAGCAAGAATAGGAATATAACGATGCATTTCTCCATACACTTCAATACCCTTCACCACTTTTTTGCGATAGGCTTTGAGTCCGCAATTGAAATCATGTAAACGAATTCCTGAACTGCTTCTTGCAACTGCATTGAATAGTTTGGAAGGAATATTTTTTGTAAGAGTATTGTCGTATCTCTTTTTCTTCCAGCCACTCACCATGTCATATCCTTCTTCAAGGATCATGCGTCTCAATTCAGGAATTTCATCAGGTGAGTCCTGCATATCTGCATCCATGGTAATGATCACATCACCTTGAGCTGCTTTAAAACCTTCATTCAAAGCAGCAGATTTTCCATAATTGCGTTGAAATTTGATGCCTTTGAAAGATGGATTCTTACTGCCAATTTCTTGTATCACAGACCAACTGGAGTCAACACTTCCATCATCAACCAAGATCACTTCATAGCTATAGCCGTTTTTATTCATGACAGATTCTATCCATGCACATAATTCTGGCAGTGATTCATCTTCATTGAGCAGTGGAACGACTATTGACAAATCCATAAATGATATTATAATTGATCTTCGAATTTAGCTTCTTTTCTGATCACTAAACTGATCAGTAATGATTTACAGAAGTTCCAGATTAAAGTGATACCCAGACCTAAGAATATTTGTTTGAAAGAAGTGTGTTTGGGTTCTGCTTCGACTTTACCAACTGCTTCTTCCATTTGTTGCTCAGTGGCGCCAAAAGCCTCCATCATTTTCATGGTCTTTTGCATGGTGATCTCCATCACTTTGGCGGTTAGATCAGGATCAACCAATGCATACAACACATAATTACCGATCGCTTCGATCAATGCATAGATCACATAAGCCAGAAATGTGAATTTGAGCGCTTCCTGAAAGCTCAACAAATTATCATTGCTTTTACGCAATTTGATACCTACTATGATCAAAGTGACGATCACATAAGGGATGAAAGTGGTAATACCGGTGATGGATACAAAAGTATCTGTACTTCCAACGGACCAAGCACCAAATGTGAGTGCTAGATAAATCAATCCGGTGATGACGCCGTAAGTGATGGCTGTTTGATTCAGGTTCGGTTTCATGGTTGAGTTGGTTTATGGTTGATGAAGCTGTCCTTTATGGATGGTAGCGATGACTGTTCCTTTCATTGTTTTATTCAAAAAGGCACTGTTGTCTGATTTGCTTTTTAATGTCTCTTTGGTAAGTGTATTAAAAGCAGTCGTAGAAAACAGCGTCAGTTCCGCCTGAGCACCTTCCTGTACATGTGTCTGCGTCAATCCAAAAATATTACGGGCATTGATCGATAAAAGTGATACGATCTGATCATTGCTCAAGTCAGGTACAGATTCAACGAGTGCCGGCAACACGGTCTGCAATCCAATCATCCCATAAGCAGCATATTCAAATTCACAGGTTTTATGATCCCAGTCTTGAGGAATATGATGTGAAGCGATGCAATCAATTTGTCCGTTCTTCACTGCCGCACGTAAAGCCATCATATCTTCTCTTTTTCTCAATGGTGGATTGACTTTCAGATGGGTATCATAAGTCTGTAAGTCTTCATCACAAAAGAACAAATGATAAGGAGTAACGCTGCAAGTGATTTGCAGACCTTCTTTTTTTGCCTCATTGATCAATGCAACACTATTGGCTGTTGAAATACCGGTGATATGCAGCTTGGATCCGGTGTACCTCAAAAGATCAATGTCTCTTTTTATAATCAGTTCCTCGGCAAGTGCTGGTAATCCCGGCAGCCCCAATCTCGTAGAAACAATGCCTTCATTCATGAGCCCACCCGCTCCAATACTTTTGTCGATCGGCATCTGAATCAAAACACCATCAAATGCTTTTACATATTGCAATGCTTTCAGCAATAATCCGGGTGATTGCACGGGTTGAAGTCCGTCAGAGAAAGCCACCGCACCACTGTTACGCATATCATACATTTCGGCGAGCGTTTGTCCCTCTTTGCCTTTGGTGATGGCACCAATGGGATGAACGCTTGCAGGTAAGCATTGTGATCCTAATCGGATATATTCAACTTGTGCTTTGTTATCTGTTACGGGTTTATTATCTGCTAATGCAAATACTTGCGTAAATCCACCCGCAGCTGCTGCTGCAGACATGGTAGCCAATGTTTCTTTGTATTCGAATCCGGGGTCACAAGCGTGTGCGAAAATGTCGACCCATCCCAGTGAAAGAATCAATTGATTGGGTGCTATTTCATGATCTGCTTTGTTGTTGATCTTGTCATCGATCTTTGTAATCACTCCGTCCTCAATAAGAATATCTTTAACCTTTCCGTTGTGTGCTGAATGTGGATCGGCAACCATTGCCTGCCTGATGAGGATCTTCATGTAGCGGGTATAAAATTTTGTGCAATATAACCTGAAATTTTCTTTTACCCCTATATTTGCAGCCATTT
>FWPV01000392.1_pt1 | contig 141715 bp, 111 predicted proteins | sample 2228371 | NCBI WGS metagenome assembly FWPV01 (sample SAMEA103939776, study PRJEB20133) | metagenome | reverse complement strand
ATAATACCTGTCATTCTATCACACCTCCTGTGAAGTTATGACAGGCCAATCTGCACCTTATCCCCCTGTCCAGTTTTTGGGGAGCACTTCATATTTCGGGTGCATTTCTGTCCAGAAAAGATTATAAAACTTCAGGGTTCTGGTCGTCTCAGGCATTTGAAATGCTGATCATTAAAGAATATTTTCGGTTAATCTTCTCGCGGTGGAGGAATAGGAATAAAGGTGAACTTGAAGATATGATAGATCAACTGTGTGAAAAGTAAGAGTATAAAAATATGAAAGGAAAATTGCATAGATTAAGAATACTTAGAAACAAAGTCATCCATCCAAAAGAAAGATTTTCGGAGGATGAAGCAATAGAATTATTTGAGACAGTTAGAAAGTTAAGCGAAAAATTAAAAATGGTTGAGATTAAGGGGGGCAAAGATGGATAATAGCGCCGGTAGCCTGTGTTTCTAAAAAGAAAGAATCTACCGATAAAGCGGAAAACTTATATATTTCTGATTGGTTCCGGAAAGCTTCTGAGTATGCAAAGGGAAAGGCCGAAGAATGGTATATTCTTTCTGCTGAACATGGAGTTTTAAATCCGGAAGAGGAAATAGCTCCATACGACAAAACTTTAAAAAAGATGAAAAAGGACGAAAAATTAAAATTGGCTGAAAGGGTAAAGAACCGGCTGGATAAAATTATCAGCACGGGCGATGCAGTAATTATTCTTGCTGGAAATGAATACAGGAAATTGCTGTTAGATTTCTTCAACGAGAAAGGTTGTAAAGTTGAAATACCAATGAAAGGGCTAAAGATAGGAGAGCAATTAAATTGGCTTAAACAGCAGCTCGAGCATTCAGAAAATTGAGCTTTTATGTTTGCGCTCTTTTTTTATTCAGGACAAAAAATGAAGCCACAGCAATGCCGATTATAATAATGTTTATGATTGACCAGAGCTCCCTGTTGAGATGGATTCTGAATATCGGGTTGTATATGGCGGCTACAATTCCAAAGGTCCAGACCCAGTTTTCCTTTTCCCTTTTGAGGGCTTGAACTGCCAGATAAGCAAATATTCCGCAGCATACCCATCTCAATAAGATGTAATATCCATAAGGGTTATCCGGGTTAAGAGCCCAAATAAGCATTAATATGGCCATAACCTGGGGAATCCAGATTTTTTTCATTTTTGCCCCTCCGGAATTATTTATTCCAATTCTCCGGACAGAGCAAGTGATCCTGCTCTGCTCGCGTAGGTAAGTATTGCCAGCAGAACGAGCCCAATGAACGGTCCCCACATTCCCTTTATAAGCGTTGCCAGCATAGCAATCGGAACGACGCCGATACCAAATATAAAAAGGCCCATGAAGACAGCCCCCGGCCCCCAGATAATTAGTGTCAACAAAAATCCTTCCATCCATAAAGTTGCTCCAAATATGTATGAAGAGATTAACAAGACTACAATAGATAATGGCCTTGTTGCTCTGAAAATGGCCAATGGAAGAAAGATAAAAACATCAAGCAAAAATAATATTATTGATATGGTCGAAAATACAGGAAGTAGTTTTGCGCTCACCCAGGCGCTTCCCCGTATGATAACAATACCAATGAATATCAGGATTAAAAAGATTGCTCCCACAAGTAAATAACCCCCTAGGCCTCCAAGAAATTCTTTAATTTTCATCTCCCCCCCTGATGAATTTTTTTCTGTTTGTTAAAGCATTTTTTATATTTTATTTTAGTACAGAAGTGTAATTTTTTTGTCAAGATTCTTTCAGTTGGAAAAGATGGAAATTATCGTCAGGGAAAGATTGTCAACGGAGGGGGATTCTGTTATTTTAGAAGCTAAAATTAAGATAATTTGGGAAAAACTCAGGTAAATAAGGTAAAAAGGTAGAGAAACATGGCGGTGGCGGGATATCACGGAAGGGTGCTCGAGGTGGACCTCAGCACCGGCGACATCAGGGTGGTGCCGCTTCAGGCTGAGGACGCGCTGCTCTATCTGGGCGGCCGCGGGCTCGGCACGAAGCTCCTTTACGACCGGATTGACCCGACAGTCGAACCGCTCGGACCTGACAACGTCATCGTCATCGCCACCTCACCGCTCATAGGCTCGCAGGCGCCAACCGCCGCCCGCGGGCACATGGTTTACAAATCCCCACTCACCGGCTACATCGGCACCTCCAACTCCGGCGGAGCCTGGGCTTACGGATTCAAAGCGACAGGCTACGACGCTCTGATCATCCGCGGCCGGGCGCCCCATCCGGTATTCATCGATATCACCCCGGAGAAGGTGGAAATCTGCGACGCCAGCCACCTCTGGGGAAAAAACACCCACGAAACGACCGACATCCTTACGGCCGAAAGCGTCCCGGGAAATCCCTGCCGGGCTCTGGTTATCGGACCGGCCGGGGAAAACCTCGTCCGCTACGCCGCCGTGGCCAACGAGAAAAACCGCGTTTACGGCCGCTGCGGTCCCGGAGCGGTTTTCGGCAGCAAGCGCCTGAAAGCCATTCGCGTTCGCGGCAAGGAAAAAATCGCCATCGCCGACGAAGCCCGCTACCGCGCCGGCCTCGACCAGGCGCTCTACCTGATGAAGCAGGCTCCGATCACCAAGCGCCTGCTGCGCGAGCTCGGCACCTCGGGCCTCATCCTGCTCATCAACCTGATCAACATGCTGCCGCACCGCAACTTCCAGGACGTCGAGCACGACGAGGAAAGGCTCGAGCGGGTGAGCGGCGAGTACATCGCCCGCAATTACTTAGAAAAAGCCGGATCCTGCTATCTCTGTCCGATCGGCTGTCAGCGTCACACGGCGGTTAAAGGCGCGGACGGCTCGGTTCGCCGAGGCGAGGGTCCAGAGTACGAAACCGCCGTCCTCATGGGTCCGGTCTGCGACATCTACGACATGGACGCCATCATCCGCGCGAATTACTCAGCCAACGAGCTCGGGCTCGACACCATCTCTTTCGGCGGAACGGTGGCCTGCGCCATGGAGCTTTATGAGCGGGACTATCTCACACCGGAGCAGACAGGCGGTCTCGAACTGCGCTTCGGCCGCTCCGACCTTCTGGAAAAGCTGGTTGAACTTACCGCTCACCGCCTGGGCATCGGTGATCTGCTGGCTGAAGGCTCTTACCGTCTGGCCGAACGCTGCGGTCATCCGGAAATCGCCATGCACGTCAAGAAGCTGGAAATCCCCGGCTACGACCCGCGCGCGTCCTACGCTCAGGCGCTCGGCTACATGACCTCGCCGACCGGAGCCTGCCACCTGCGCGGCGGTTATGCCGTGTCGTTAGCCTTTTTCGGCGGCACCCGCGAAATCCCGCGCTTCAGCCTGCTGCAGTCGCCGATCGCCATCCGCAACATGCAGAATACCGGCATCCTCCAGGACAGCCTGGGCATCTGCCGGTTCACAGGGTTTGCTTTTTCGATCGACCCATGGGCGAGAATCGTCAGCGGGCTGACGGGCCGGGATTTTTCCACCGCCCGCTTAGAGGAAATCGCCAACCGCATCGCCTCGCTCGAACGCCTGTTCAACCTCGAAGCCGGCCTCAACCCGGAAGAGGAAGACCTGCTCCCGGCACGCTTTGCCGAAGTGCCCATCATGGCCGAAGGCAAGCCCCGCGCGGTGACGCTCGAAAATCAGCTTCAGATGCGCCGCGATTACTACCGGGCTCGTGGCTGGAACGACGACGGCCGCCTGAGCGAAGAATTCCTGTGCCATATGAAGATTCAGAGAAGGAAATAATCGAATCTTAGCATGAAATTTTAAGAGGAGTTCTGAGATGGCAGCTCGCAAATGGCAGACCAGCGAGGAAATCTTCCGCCTCTTCCGCTCGATCGGCCGGGCCTCGCTCCTCTACGACATTCAGGACAGCCACAGCGGAAACATGGCGATACGCTGGCGCAACGAAGCCGGCGAGGAAATGGTGGTGATCACCGCCACCGGCTCGCAGAAAGGCGACCTTGAGCCGAACCACCTCTGCTACCTCTCTCCGGCGGAAACTGATTTCGGCTACTACAAAGCTTCTTCTGAGACCGACATCCACGTGCGCATCCTGTCGCTCCCGGGCGTTCAGGCTTCGATGCACGCCCATGTGAAGGAGCTGGTGATGGCCACCCTCGACGACCAGCCGGCGCCAAAAACCCCGCCGCCTTTTGTGCCGGTCGACCCGCTGGCTTTTTACCATCTCGGGCCGGAAATTCCGGTCGACTGGTTTGCCGTGCCGAGCGGTTCTCCGGAAATGGCCAAGACCATTCCCGCCCGCTTAGCCGAACATCCGCTCACCATCATCTACGGACACGGAGCCATGACCCGGGGGCGGACGCTGAAGGAAGCATTCTACCATCTCTGCCTGGCAAACAACGCCGGTTATATCGTAAGGTTAATCGAAAGGCAGATAACTCTGCGAAATGTCGCATCCGGCTCTAAGAACGACGCTTCTGAAGCCCTGAAAGCCCGCCGCCAGGCTTTTCTCCAGGAGCTGCGCTCAAAAATAAAAGCCGCGCCCGAGCGGCATTTTCATTTCAAACCGCCCGCCTACAACGTCGAAATAGACGGTCGCTGCGATTTTCCGGACGAGGACGAAATTCTAAGAGAATTCCGCAAGGCCGGAAACCGCATTTTCGAGTCGCGCCTTTCGCCCTTTCACACCGGCTCGATGTCTGTGCGCGGAGTGGATTATCTGCTGTATGCGCCGCAGGCTTCGATGCCGTATGAAGTCGGCGGGCCGCTTTTGAGGCTTCCGCTTGCGCCGGCGCCTGGCGACGACCGCGAGCTTGAACTCCACAAAAAAATTTACGCTGAGAGCGACTTCCAGACGGTTATGCACTGCTACCTGCCCGAGGCTGAAGCACACGCCAATTATGTCTATCCGGGCGAAAACGAGCGCCTTACCCGCATCATTCCGGTGGATGCCGAGGGCAGCTTCATGTACTTAGCCATTCCGGTGGTGGGACCGGATGTAAGCGACGACGAGCTTATCAAACTCCTCCACGACTACAAGGTAGTGGTAATCCGCGGCGGTGGAGTCTGGGCGGTCGGTAGCCAGTCGCTCAGTGAGGTTCTTCACCACCCTTCGTCGCTTCGCGAAATCTGCCTGTATCGCATTTCGGCTATAGAGCGTGGCCTTGACCTCCGCCGGATGGAGCCGGAAAAAGCCCGCCGCTGGTAATTTTGGACCGTGACAAAATCATCTTCGAAATTTCTGTGTGGAGGCTATTTACCCGTTATCCCTTCCGGATTCTTGTTTTGGCCGCATATTTTGCTCCGGAAATTTTAGTAGGGTTTATAACGTAAAGATATAATTTCGTTTGATCAGCCGTTCTTAAAAGCGAGCTGGAAAAAATTTTCCCTTTCTTCCGTCGTCGGAAGCTTAAGCTACTCCTTTCGCCGGGTCAGAGTTGCGAGGACTGCGGCGGCGCTCAGCCACAGAATGCTCTTTCCTGTTAGGGTCATCACTGAACCAAAGCTGCTTTAATGAGAAGAAAAATTTATTAATCTTCCTTCGTTTGTGATATAAAAATTTCGCCAATTGATTTCGCCGATTAATTTGAAAGCTATCCGGATGAAATTGGAGTAAAATCAAAGGCGGAGCGGTGAAGCCGACTAAAAAATAAAATGATTGAAGCAGGTTGAAAGAACCGTGAAAGAGCCCAAACATCTGACAAACCTGTTCAAGCAAAAAGCCGAAGCGGTGTCGGCCGAAGTCTTTATCGCCTCCGACCTCCCGGGCGCTTTGAGCCTGGCTCTGGACTGGCTGAGAAAAGATCAAAAAACGAAAATCACGGCAGACGACAGAATTGCCGGGCTGCTGGCCGGCCGGGAGCTTTCGGGCCTGGGCCTGAGCCTGGTGTTTCCCGACCGCCCGGAAAAATTCGCCGAGCTTCAGGCCGCCCTGGTGGAAGCTGATTTCGGGGTGGCTGAAACCGGCACCCTGGTCCATCTGAGCGCCACTCCCCGCGACCTTTGGCGCTGGACTCTACCCGAAAACTGCCTGGTCTTTCTCGACAGGGGAAAAATTGCCGCCGGCATGGATAACCTCCTGGAAGCGCTCAATGCTTACCTGTCGTCGGGTCAGGCGGAGGGCGAGGGCAGCCCGGCCAACGAGGTCAAGCAGATTTCTTTTGTCACCGGACCGAGCCGCACAGCCGATATTGAAGGCCAGCTTGAGCTCGGCGTCCACGGGCCGCTGCGCCTGCTGATTTTTATCTACGGCTGAGACTTCCGCGGGCGTCTGGCCCGGATTGGCGTCCGCCCCTAATTTCTTTTCAGGCCGGCAGCGTCGGCCATCGCCTGAAAAATCTGAGTGTTGTCTATTAGTTGAGTGCCGGGATACCATGAGCCCTGGTATTTTTTTACGTACTCGTGGCCGCCGCCCTTTCTATAGACATAAACCATGACCGGCTCATTGGTGTGTCCGGTGGTTGAGTAAGTGACCAGGTCGTAGACGCCGGGCCGGCCGTATTGAGCCGGTTGCCCGACCGGCAGCTGGCCCTGGCCGAGAAGCGGTTTTCCCTTTTCATCTCTCTTAAGCCGCATATAACTGTTGGCGTGGTCGACAGTAACGATGAGCAGGGTGTTGGTCCAATCAATATCATCGCCGGGTCGGTTGACGAAGTCGATGGCTGTTTTGACCGCCTCATTTAAGTCCCAGACAGCCCCGATCATATGAGGATAGTCGTTGTCATGGTTGGCCCAGTCGATGTCGCCCTGCTCAAACATGACAAAGAAGCCGTTGAGGTTTTCTGAAAGGACCCTCAGGGTAGCCGCCACCGCTTCCTTGAGCAGGGGGTTTTCGTGAGTCTGCCTTTTGATGGCCGGGTGTCCCGGGTTGTTTTCGGGGAGAGGGGGCTCGAAACTGCCGTCCGCCCCGCCGAAAAGGGCGAATAATTTTTTTCTGTTCCACCCGGCTTCTTCGGCGGCTTTAAGAAGGGCCTGGCCGCCGTCCCGGCCTGTTTCTCTTTCAATGAAAATATAGTCGGGCAGATAACCGTTCTTAAGATCGTTGTAGTCAGCCTCTGAGATGAAATTGAATTTGCCGGTGCCGGAGGGACCGGGATAGCCGCCTCCGATGACCACCTCAGGCCTGGTTTCCTTTATTATTTCCGCGGCTATTTGAAGATAATTGCTCCGCTGGACATTGTGGCTGACGAAGGCCGCCGGCGTCACATGGCTGAAAGGAACGGTGCTGACGACACCGATGGAGGCGCCCCTTTGTTCGCGCATTATCTCGGCCACTGTCTTCAAGCGTCCGTCCGGCGGATCTCCGGGCAGCCAGGACAGATTGCCTTCGTCGGTCTTGTAGCCGGTGCCTATGGCTGTGGCCGCGGCGGCCGAATCGGCAGCCGGAATCTTTGTCTTTTTTCCGTCGGGCGGCAGGGGGAGAGGGGTAAGAAAATAATCTTTCCGGCCGGAAGTATCGAGCGGAAAAGGCCATCGCCCGCCCAGGTTCGGGTCGTAACCCAGAATCGGGTCGAAGGAGGCCGGGTCGTAAAAGGGCCGGTTGTGCTTTAATGCAAACTGGTTATAGGTGGTCACGTCCCAGGTGGTGCAGGGCAGGCGGTAGAATTCAGAGCTGTGCCAGGTGAGATTCATCTGCTGCCCGTAAAGATACAGGCTGGCCGCGATTTCGTGCTCGAGCTGCATGCCGTCGCCGATAAAAAGAATGATGTGATTTACCGGATGTTCGGGCGCTTCCGGCTGAAGCCGGGCCAGTCTGAGGAGGTGAGAACGATTGAGGTAGAGAAGAAAGATAGCGGAAATAACGAGAACGATGATTATGAATACGGTTGTTTTTTTGTTGAAAAATTTTTTCGCCATTTTTCCTTTTATCAATTATACGCCGGTTTTATTTTAGCCGGCCTCTGAAATTGAAAAATTATTTTGCCTGAAAATCATCATCGATTCCAATATTTTTTGTAAGTAAGCGTCAGAGATTCATTATTATTTTAGTTTCAGGCGGCCTGCGGATCGGGTATAATATTAGTTAAAGTTAAATAAAGAATTATTTTAAGTTTCAGGCGAAAAGGAGAGGTTTAATGAGCATGTTCTGTTATCAATGCCAGGAAGCGTTAAAAAACGTTGGCTGCACTCAGATTGGCGTCTGCGGAAAGACTTCTGAGGTGGCCGGGTTGCAGGATCTTCTGATTTACAGCCTGAAGGGCCTATCCGTTTTGAATCTCAAGGCCCGGGAGCAGGGAATTAACCGGGAAGAAACCGATAAGTTCATCATTGAGGGACTTTTCTCCACGGTAACCAACGTCAATTTCGACAGGGAATCTTTTCTCGAAAGGATAAAGCGGGCCGTAGGTTTGAGGGAAAGCCTGAAAGCCGAACTCCGACAGGCGGGAGTTGATGTTGCAGAGCTCGAGAAAAACCCGGCGCTTTCCTGGAAGTACAGTTCCGAAAGCGAGCTTGAGGCGCTGGCTTCTAAAGTTGGTGTGCCGGCGACCGCGGATGAGGATAAACGGTCTCTCCGGGAAATCATAACTTACGGCCTTAAAGGAATAGCCGCCTATGCCTATCACGCCTGGCAGCTCGGTTTTAAGGATGACCGTATTTACGAGTTTGTGGAAAAAGCCCTGGCGGCCACCCTCGACGATTCAATCGGCGTCGAGCAGTATGTGGCCATGGTGCTGGAGACGGGAAAGTGCGGCGTTGAAACCATGGCGCTTCTCGATAAGGCCAACACTTCCACCTATGGCCATCCGGAAATCACCAAGGTTGATCTCGGAGTGCGGCAGAACCCTGGAATTCTGATCAGCGGCCACGACCTGAAGGATATGGAAGAGCTGCTGGAGCAGACAGCCGGAACAGGAGTAGACGTCTACACTCACGGCGAGATGCTGCCGGCTCAATACTATCCGGCCTTCAAGAAGTATCCGCACTTTGCCGGAAATTACGGCAGCTCCTGGTGGCTTCAGTATAAAGAATTCGAAACCTTTAACGGGCCGATTCTGATGACCTCCAATTGCCTGGTGCCGCCGCGGGACTCCTACCGCGACCGGGTTTATACCACCGGCGTGGTTGGTTTCAGCGGGCTCAAGCACATTCCGGAAGGTCCGGACGGCCGGAAGGATTTTTCGGAAATAATAGAGCATGCCAAACGCTGCCGGCCGCCGGTTGAGATTGAGAAGGGGGAGATTGTGGGCGGTTTTGCCCATCATCAGGTAACGCAGCTGGCGGATAAAGTGGTCGAGGCGGTTAAGAGCGGTGCCATCAGAAGATTTTTCGTCATGGCCGGCTGCGACGGGCGGATGAAGAACCGCGAGTATTACACCGAGTTTGCGAAGGCTCTGCCGAAGGATACGGTCATTCTGACTGCCGGCTGCGCCAAGTACAGATACAACAAGCTCCCGCTGGGCGAGATTGGCGGCATTCCGCGGGTGCTGGACGCCGGGCAGTGCAACGACTCTTACTCGCTGGCGGTCATCGCCCTGAAACTCAAAGAAATTTTCGGGCTGGACGACCTCAATAAGCTGCCGATCTCCTACAACATCGCCTGGTACGAGCAAAAGGCGGTGATTGTGCTGCTGGCGCTGCTGTCCCTCGGGGTGAAAAACATTCATCTGGGACCGACGTTGCCGGCTTTTCTGTCGCCGAACGTGGCCAAGGTGCTGGTGGAAAAATTCGGCCTTGCCGGCGTCGGCGCGGTCGAAGACGACCTGAAGCTTTTCCTCGGCCAGTGAGCTGGGGAAGCTTCTAATCGGCGGTTCAGAACGACCCCGGGGCAACAGGCGCTATTTTCCCGACTGCTGAATTAAAAAACTATTGAGGGTTAATTTAGACCCCTTCCCGGCGCAGGAATCTTTGCCCGGAATGTTTTCTTTGATCGATTAGAGCCAGCGTCTGTTTCAAACGTCGGTTTAAAGGCGAGTCAATAAGCAGATTAATCTTCCTGGCGAATATTAATTAGAGATGGAGGAAAATAGAATCCTAGTTAAATAAGCGGCTTTTATAAAATAAATCTCCGGTAGAAGAAAATGAAGCTTCAGGAATCTTTGGCCTCGACCGATTGATGGCAAAAATCAGTGGCCGGGAAATTGATCCGGATTTTGCCTTTCGTCTCTCCTGTCTGAAGATAATGTGTAAATAAGAGTTAAGAAGACATATTTCTAAAAGTTATAATCAAGCCGTGATAAAGGTAAAGTCCATGGTCGCGGGTTTATTTAAGAAAAGCCCCGGGATCAGGAAATAAAAAGAGAAGTGGTGGAGAGTTCAGGGTTTTTCGGCTCTAAGACTTATGCTTACCACCGAGGATAGGCTCTCCATAAGTTTCTCCGGGGAAAGACCGAGAGTCCGGCTCATTTCGCTCACCCGGGTTTCTTCGACCAGCAGTTCGGCCGGAAAGTTCTTTTCAGCCACGATCTTTATATTCTTAAATCCGGCGGCCTCGATGGCCGAGAGGTAATCTTCCTTAGTCAGAGCGCCGGCCACGCAGGCCACGTAAACCTCAAGCGAGCGGCTGAGCTCTTCTGGCAGCGGACCGGTCAGCACCAGGTCCGAGACCACCAGCTTTCCGCCCGGGCGAAGTGCGCGAAAAGCTTCCTGGAAGACTCGCGGCTTGTCGGTAGACAGATTGATCACACAGTTAGAGATGATAACGTCGACGCTGGAATCGGCCACCGGGAGGTTTTCGATCTCTCCCAGCCTGAATTCCACGTTGGCGAAACTGCCCCGCCTGGCGTTGGTTCTTGCCCGTTCGATCATTTCCGGCGTCATGTCCACGCCGATCACCAGGCCGGAAGGGCCCACCCGGCGGGCGGCTAAAAAACAGTCAATTCCGGCGCCCGAGCCGAGGTCGAGGACGATGTCGCCTGGTTTGAGTTCGGCCAGTGCTGTGGGATGACCGCAGCCCAGTCCGAGGTTGGCTTCTTCCGGAATCGTTTTCAGCTCCTCTTCTGAGTAGCCGACTGCCAGTCCGGGAGTTGGCCCGGGAGCAGGCTGGGAGCAGCAGCAGGAAGATGTTTGCGGACAGCAGGATTGACCTGAGCGGGCTAAAGAGCCATACCGTTTACGGACTGTTTTTTTTATTTCCTCGTCTTTTATCTTCAAGGGCGGCCTCCTTTTCGGTTCAGACTAAATCCTTTATCATCGGGCTGAGCTTCTCGCGGATGAGTTCTTTGAGCTCATCGGTTTTAATAAGTGTCAGGCAGCAGGCTCCTTCTGTTCCGCACCACATAATTACCGCCAGCTTGTCGCCGGGCTTCAATCCGGCGGCCTCCCTGACTTCTTTGGGAATGACCATCTGACCGCGGTCGTCGACCGTAACCACTGATTCCAGGGTGCAGCAGGGGAGGTCCCGGGTGCCGGATTTATTGTCTTTTGCTTTTGGTCTCTCTGTCATGGCAATATCCTAAAAATCTGATTATTCTGAATAATCTGAATTTTACCACGATTAATGGTTATGTCAAGAGGGGGCCCGGGTCGGTATTGCATTTCGGTTTCTATGATGGCTTGTATCGGGGAAGGGACCTGTCACGGCACGCCCTTTCCGCCGCGACTCACGTATCCGCCGGAGGAGATAGCCTCTGACTTTGGGCACAAGGAGACTTGCGGCCTGTCCCTCTCGTGAAATTCCTCCCTCTCCATTTCATTATTGGCTTGGACTGCAAGGGAAAGGTTGTTATGGTGCGCCGGCCTTCAGCAATCGCATAGGCTACGTTTCTGAGGTGGCTGATATAAACCTGAGGGTTCTGATGCGGCCAGCCACTCCCGTCCTCGCTTCACCCATCCGCTGATGGGAACCCCTTCGGCTGCGGGGTAAGGAGACACGCCGTGCCCCTCTCCCGCAATCGTGGCCGCCAATCACGAAAAAAGAGATATTTCCCGGGCTGACAGGCCGGCAGGTTCCTGGAAACTCATTCTCGACGGGCAAAGCAAGGTAGCTGCCGGTTGAAACTTTGGATGGTAAATTGTATTGTTATAAGGAAAATTTCAGGAAAAAGAATGAGAAAGATCAGTCCGGAACTGGTGAAGACGCTTCAGGAATTCAGTCGCAGCTATATTCAGAAGCGCGAAAAGGCTTTTTCCGGGCTGGATTTTCGGTCGCTGCGGGAAGAGCTGGCCCGGATTAAAGACCGGGCGATCGAGCGGAGCGACGAACTTCTGGATGCTTTTATGGCCAGGGCGGCGGCCCGGGGCAGCCACGTTCATTTTGCCGGCGGCAGCCGGCAGGCCAACGAGATTATTTACCGGGTGCTCAAAGACCGGGGGGTAAAGGTCCTGGTCAAGGGCAAGAGCATGGTCAGCGAAGAGACCGGGCTCAATGATTATCTGAGCCGGCGGGGGATAGAGGCCAGAGAAACCGACCTGGGCGAGTGGATAATTCAGCTGGCGGGAGAGGCACCGACCCACATGGTCATGCCGGCGATTCATCTCAACAGGAGGCAGGTGGCCGAGGTTTTCCGGGAGCGGCTCGGCGAGGAGGTTCCGGAAGATATCAGCCGGCTGGTTAAAGTCGCCCGGCGCCAGGTGCGGAAAAAGATTCTGGAGGCGGGAGCAGGATTGAGCGGAGCCAATGCTCTGCTGGCCGAGGAGGGGGCGATTTTGCTGGTGACCAACGAGGGCAACGGACGGCTGGTGACCAGCGTTCCGCCGATTCACATCGTGCTGACCAGCCGGGAGAAAGTGCTGCCGTCGCTGCCGGAAGCCCTGAAGCTGCTGCGGGTTCTGACCAGAAATGCCACCGGCCAGGAAATTTCGAGTTACGTTTCGGTGATTGCCGGTCCGCCGCGGGAAGAGCAGCACATTGTGATTGTCGACAACAACCGCAGCCGACTGAAGCAGGATTATGAATTCAGAGAAGTTCTGAGATGCATCAAGTGTTCGGCCTGCCTGAATGTCTGTCCGGTTTATCAGCTGGTCGGCGGGCAGGAATTTTCTCATGTTTACATGGGCGGGATCGGCAGCCTGCTGACGGCCTGGGTGCACGGATTGAAACAATCAAAGGACCTGGTTTCTTTCTGTTTGAGCTGTCATCGCTGCCATGAGATCTGTTCGGCGGAAATTCCGATTGCCGAACTGGTGAGAAAGCTGCGGGCGAAAATTGTCAGGGAGGAAGGCGGAAAGCTGTGGAAGAAAGCGGCTTTCAGCCTGGTGCTGGGGAAGCCGCAGGTTGAAAGAAAGATTTTTGCCTTAGGGCGGGCGGCCAGGCCGTTCATCAGCCGGGAAGGAAAATTGAAGATTCCGCTGGCGGCGGGAGTGTTGAAGCGACTGGAGAAATTTCCGGCTCCGGCTGAGAAGAGCTTTTCGTCGATGTTGAATGAAGAAAAGCAAAAAGAGAAAGAGTCGGTCGGAGAGAAAGAGAAGGGCGGGAAAAAAGTGGCCCTTTTCCCGGGTTGCCTTGTAGAAAACTTTTTCCCTGAAACAGGACTGGCTGCTTACAAACTGTTGCGAAGGAGTGGTTTTGAGGTTGAAGCGCCTTTTGACGGCTGCTGCGGATTTCCGGCCGCAAGTTCCGGTTTTGTCGACGAAGCCAGGAAGGAATTAAAGAGGGTGGCCGATAAGCTCCTGGCCGGAGGCTATTATCGAATCGTGACCTTCTGCCCGACCTGCACAGCGATGCTGCGGGAGCTGGGGCCGGGGCTGCTTACGGAAATAATGCTGGATGAGGAGAAGTCGCGGGTTTTTAAGGAAAGGGTCAGGACATTTGTGTCGTTTGCGGCTGAGGAAGGACTTCAGGCAAAAAGGCTGGAAGAGATAGGCGAGGAGTCGGGGGGCGGGGAGAAAAAAGGGCAGGCTGGAGCCGGAGAAGAATACCGGGCTGTGGAAGGAACCGGAGCAGGGGACGCGACCGAACAAGCAAGCGAGACTGAGGTCCGGGAAGTGATTAAACATGAAAAAGAATTTAAGGGGGGACCTGAAACTGAATCCGGATTAAAATCTGAAGGTGAAGATTCGATAACACGAAGAACCAGAATCGCCTACCATGACTCCTGCCATCATAAATTTGTGCTTAAAGAAGAGCGACTGTCACGGGAGCTTCTGGGGAAAGCCGGCTATGAGCTGGCGGAGATGGAAAACTCAGATATCTGCTGCGGGTTGGCCGGAGTGTTTTCGGTGGAGAAGGCGGAGATTTCGGAAGAGCTGCTTCGGCAGAAGTTAGAGGCCATAGAGAAGAGCGGCGCCGAGGTGGTGGCGGTTGACTGCCCGGGCTGTCTGCTGCAGATAAAGGGCGGCTTGCTGGCGGCCGGTAAGCAAATCAAGGCCCGGCATACCGCAGAGTTAATAACCGGCGAATAAAAGGGGACATCTTACGGTGTCCCCTTTTTGGCTAATTTTTCAGCATATTATCAGGGGAGGCAAAAGGGGACACTGTGCAGTGTCCCCTGTTCGTATTGACTAAGAGGAGTGGCTCGTATAAAATTCACATACCCGGCGGCGTAGCTCAGTTGGTCAGAGCATGCGGCTCATATCCGCAGTGTCGGGGGTTCAAATCCCTCCGCCGCCATTTTCATTATGATTTACCAGAAGTTTAAGAAGTTCGTAGAAACCCACCGGCTTTTCTCTCCCGAATCCCGCCTGCTGGCGGCAGTTTCCGGCGGCCAGGACTCGGTAGCGCTGGTCTATTTGCTGTTGGAACTGAAGAGGGACTGGCCCGGGCTGGATATTGCCCTGGCTCATTTCAATCACCAGCTGAGAGCGGGCGCGGCGGCTGATGAACGCTTTGTCAGGGGACTGGCCGGAAAGCTGCGGCTGAAGCTTTTTGTCGGGCGCGGCCGGGTGAGGGAATATGCCCGTCGCAATAAATTAAACTTAGAAGAGGCCGGCCGGCTCAAGCGCTATGAGTTTCTGGAAAGGGCGGCCGAGAAGTGGGGAGCGGACCTGGTTCTGACAGCTCACACCATGACCGACCAGGCGGAAACCGTCCTGATGAGGATTTTTAGAGGGACGGGGGTCGAAGGATTGCAGGCAATAAGACTTCGGGCGGGAATGGTCGTGCGGCCGCTGCTCTGTCTGAGGCGGGAGGAAATTGAGGAGTATCTCCGGGAAAAAGGTCTTAAATTCCGGGTTGATGAAACTAACCTGGATACTTCAATAATGCGAAATAAAATAAGGCTGGAGCTTTTGCCGGAGCTGGAGAAGGAATACGACCCGGAAGTGGTAAAGCATTTAGCCCGGCTGGCGTTGATCGCGCAGGACGAGAACGAGGCGCTGGCCGAGATAGCGGAGGGACTGTGGCCGGTAGTAACCCGGGGCTGCTGCGGCCGCCACAAAAACGGGGGACACAATACTCATTCACCAATTTTTGAGCTCGACACTAGTGCTCTTAGGGAGATGCCGATAGCGATTGCCAGGCGACTGGTGAGAAAGTTCCTTCACCTGGTGATCGGACTGGAATCGCCGAGCTTTGAGCAAACGCAGGCGGTGCTGGAGCTGGGCGAAGGGCAGAAGTTCAGCTGGGGTAAAGATAAGGTCATAATTAACGAGGGCGGCTGGCTTAAGAGGCTGGCCGTTGAGAAGAAAAGTGCCGGTTCCGGGAAATTTCCAGTCGTCTGGGACGGCGGCGAGAAAATCAGGATATCTGACCGCTGGGAATTCTCCGGGAGATTTCTGGATGCGGACAAGGTTAAAAGGCTTAATTATGACGACGCCAACCGCTGTTATCTCGATGCCGACCGGCTGGAATTTCCGCTGGAAATAAGGAGCCGCCGGGCCGGCGATAAGTATCGGCCGCTGGGGTTGAGGGGGCAGAAGAAATTGAAAGAACTTTTGCGCGAGCGAAAAATTCCGATCGCCGAACGGAAAATTCTTCCGGTATTCCTTTCGGGCAGCAAAATTGTCTGGGTGCTCGGGCTTCCGGTGGCCAACGCTTTCAAGGTAACCGAACAAACCCGCAAGATTTTCCTTATAGAAAAATTGGCCCTTCCCACCTGAAAACAGGGGACACAATACTCATTCCCCGATTTCTTATTGTCGCGATTCTTAAAAAGGGATAAGTATCTAGTGAATGAGTATTGTGTCCCCCGTTTTTGAGGGACGGCCCGGGCGTCTTTTTCTTATAGGGATTCCGGTGATTTTCTCTAACATGTCGATGAATTCTTCGCCTCCAAGCGGGCGGCCGGTGGACTGGTTCTTTCTAAGCTGTTCTAAATCATCATTTTTATCTTCGCCGCGCAAAAATGCACTCCAATCCTTGATCTGGTTCAATAGGGGGATCGGACTGAGTAAGGGGTTCTTAAGACCATATACGTGTGCTCTGGCGCTGGACCAGGGGTATTCCTCGGCAATTTTTACAAGGCCGGCCCTGACTGGATTGCGTTCCACATATCTAGTACAGGAATATAGATAGGTTTCATCCATCGGGAATGAGCTGAATCTCCCTTGAAAGAGATAACCTTTCCAGTTATAGCGAATGTTTATCATATAAGTGTATTTCCTATGAGTTTCTCCGATGGCCCTGGCGAGGTTTTTAGCTTCCTGAGGGACAGCAATTAAATGGATATGATTATCCATCAAACAGTAGCACCAGATTTTGACCTGACGCAAGGCGCAGTTAAAAGCAAGTATATTGAGGTAAAGAATCTTGTCATCGTCAGAGAAGAAAACGGTCTGATTGCGGTTACCGCGTTGAATGATGTGATGCGGTATGTCTGGCACAACGATTCTTGGCAACCTGGCCATTTTTTTCTTGCTGTTATTAAAGACGATTTAATTAATATTTTTGTATCACTGAAGAAAACGGGGGATGTAATATTGATTCACCAATTTTTAATATTCTGGGAGTTCAGCGCAAGAAGGTGAAAATTAGGAAATATGTATTGTGTCCCCCTTTTTATGGAGCGGGAAATTAGGGAATGAGTATTGTGTCCCCCGTTTTAAAGAGGGAGAGGTACCAGGTGATGAGCTGGTCGCCCCAGACCAGAGCTACAAAGGCGGCCGGCGCGATGAAACTTCCGAAAGGCAGGGCGAATTTCATGTCCTTTCCCCGGAATTTCATCAGCAGCAGGCCGAATATCGCTCCGACCACCGAGGACAGCAGGAGCGTCAGAATAGTCCGGCTGAGTCCCAGGTAAGCTCCGACCATAAGCATCATCATCACATCGCCCATGCCCAGCCCTTCCTTCTTTCGCCACAGCAAGTACACCAGATAAACCAGCAGCAGAAATCCTCCGCCCGCCACCGCTCCGACCAGAGCCTGCCGCAAATTCAGGTCGTACCTGAACGGCGCATAAACCAGCGCCAGCACCAGCACCGGAAGCGAAATATGGTCCGGAATAATTTGATGGAAATAATCGATAAAACCAAGAGCGATCAGGGCGCTGGCGAACAGGCAATCGGCAAAAAACTGCAGGTCAAAAAATCTCAGGTTATGGAAATAGACGATGATAAAGCAAGCCGCGGTCAGAGCTTCAACCGCCGGATAGACAGCCGAAATCTTCGCCCGGCAGAAGCGGCACTTTCCTCCGAGCAGCACATAAGAAATTACCGGAATATTGTCATACCATTTTATCCGCCGCCCGCACCCGGGACAGCTCGAGGGCGGCTTTACCAGGCTCTTCCCGCGCGGCAGTCGGTAAATCACCACATTCAGGAAACTGCCCCAGACCAGCCCGAACACCGCCAGCAGAATTATTCTCAGCGTTTCCACCACACCCTCGCCGGTTTCACTTCGCCTGTCTTCGGGTCATAAACATAGTCCTTGCCGTCCAGGTCTTTCGGCACTTCTTTGATCAACCCGGCCCGGGCCAGTTGCCCCAGGTCGGCGGGCCACCTCCCGAATCGCTCCCTGTACCTGTTCACCGCCGCTGCCAGCGCTTCCGTATCCACCGCCGACTTGACCCGGTAAAGGTGGTTATAGGCGATTTCCTTCACCCAGTCTTCCTGGGAAGTTTCGTAGACTTCCTTCCACATCTCCCAGGCTTCCTGGTAATTCATCGTCCGGAACGAGGCGTTGGCATAAAGCCTCTTGACGATCGGCGGCGCCCCGGGAACCTCCATGGCTTTCCGGTAATACTCTCTGGCCTTCTCAAAGTCCTTCAGGTTCATCTGGGCGATGTGCCCGGCCTGAAAGGGGAAAATCCACATATCGGGGTTTTTCTCCAGCCCCATGTCCAGAATCTTAAAAGCCAGCTCGGCGTCGTGAGCGTCGTAGATGGCGATCAAGGCCCCGACCTCATAGGGGTCGACGTACTTGGGGTCCAGCTCGGCGATGATGGAAAATATGTGCTGCAGGTACTGGAAGCGGTCGGGGATTTCGTAGGTGCCGTAGTACTGAATCGCCCAGAGATAGATGATGTCGGCCACCAGTCCGGAATAGCCAAAAGTCATATGCTTCAGGTATTTTCCCGAAGGCAGGTAAATTATGGACGAGCCCGGAACTCTGGTCCGGGACACCTTATCCGTCTGAATTTTCAGCCAGGAAAAAAGAAGCAGCGAAGCCACCAGCCCGAAAACCAGCAGGTTCCTCTGGCGGCGCAGCATACTCTGTCCGCAGTTCCCGGCTTCCACGGTCGCTTTATCTCCTCTGCTTTCGGTCATTGTTCCTGTTTGCTCTTAATCCGACCTTTTCCGCCCGCCTGCCCGCGCCCGCTGCCTCAGACGAAATCTCGCCGTCTGAAAACCAGCATGGCCAGCAACAGCAGAAAGGCGGTGTAGACGACACCGTATATAAAACTCACCCCCAGCAGCTTGCCCGGAAGCGGCAGATTGTGGACAACCTCGGTCTTAAAATTAAAGTTTTCCAGGTCGGGCAGCACCGTGTACAGCACCCGCAGGGCCGCCCGCCCGGCGCCACTCTTCACCTTCTTGATCAGCATCTCCAGGCTCCAGGAAAGATGCCCGATGAGATAAAAAGCCAGCGAGTAGAGCGAAGCCAGAATGGGCGTGGTGAAAGTGGAAAACAGCAGAGCCACCGCGGTCATCAGACACAGCTCGAAAAAGATGTACAGAATGGCCAGCAGGATTTTCCAGTCGACGGCGAAGGTGTGCAGGAAAAGAATCAGCATAAAAACAGCGGTCATCAGCACGGTCATGATGAAAATCGTCAGCACCAGGCCCAGAAATTTGCCCAGCAGAAACTCCGCCCGGTGAATCGGCTTGGCCAGCAGGGTGAAAATCGTTTTCTTGTCGATTTCCTTGTAAACCAGGCCGGTGCCCATCAGGATGGCCATCAGCATGCCGAAGAGCGAAATGGAAGCCAGTCCGACGTCTTTGATGATTTTAACCCGGTCGCCGACCGTCAGCAGAGCCAGGAAGCGCGAGAACAGCAGGCAGACGGCCACGAAGAAAAACAGCAGATACAGGACCCGGTCCCTTTTGGCTTCCTTGAAGGTGTTGAGAGCGATGGTGGTTATTTTCATTGGTTCTTCACCATGTTGACGAAGATATCTTCAAGGGTTTCAGTCCTGGGCAGAAGCGAAATGATTTTTCCCTTCTTCTGCTGCACCAGGTTTATGACCCGGTCGATTTTTTCTTCCTCGTAAACTTTGAGCAGCACCCGGTCGCCGCTGGTGGAAACGCTCTCACCCAGATGGTTGAATTCAGCCGCCGGCACCCCGCCGATTATTACCTCGGTAAACAGCACCTTCTCCGAGATCAGGTCGCCCAGATAACCCTGGTTGATGATTTCGCCGGCCAGAATGATGGCCACCCGGTCGCAGATCATCTCGATGTCCTGCAGAATGTGGGACGACAGAAAAACGGTTTTGCCTTCCTTCTTCAGGTTGACGATGATGTCGCGGAATTCCTTGCGGCCGATAGGGTCCAGACCTCCCATCGGTTCGTCCAGAATCACCAGCGCCGGGTCGTTGAGCAGGGCTTGAGCCAGTCCGATTCGCTGCAGCATGCCCCGGGAGTATTTCCGGAGCTGCAGGTCGGCTGCCCGCTCCATGCCCACCAGCTTGAGAAAATATTTAATTTTTTCCTCCCGGGCCTGGCCGTGGATTCCCAGCAGGTCGGCGTAAAAAGCCAGGAATTCCCTCCCGGTAAGATAATCGTAAAAATAGGGATTTTCCGGCAGAAAACCGACCTTCTGGCGGGAGCGCGGCTTGAGAGAGTCTTCTCCGAAAACGGTTATCCGGCCTGAGTCCGGAAAAATCAGGTTCAGGATGCACTTGATGGTGGTCGTCTTGCCGGCTCCGTTGGGGCCCAGATAGCCGAAGATTTCTCCTTCGTAGACCTGGAAGGAAACGCCCTTCAGCACCGGTTTCTTTTTCGGTATAAAACCGAGTTTGTAAGCCTTATGAACGTTTTCTAATTCCAGCACTTTGCCCATCTTGTATAATCCTATATAAAAATAACGGCTTTCTGTCAACGGGCCGACCGGCCGGGAAGCCTGCCGGCCGCCTTCAATTCTTCATTTTTTCAGATGGCTTTCGAACAATTTGAAGATTCTGCGGTACTCATCCACCCAGGAGGAAGTGTTCCGGAAGGAATGGTCTTCGGCCGGGTAGATGGCCACTTCCCAGTTCTCCTTTCCCAGCTCAATCAACCTCTGGGCCAGCCGGACGGTGTCCTGGAAATGGACGTTGGTGTCGACCATGCCGTGGCAGATGAGCAAGGCGCCCTTCAGACCTTCGGCAAAATAGATGGGGGAGCTTTGCTTGTAGGCTTCCGGGTCTTTCTGCGGCAGATTCAGTATGTCCACGGTATAATTAGGATGGTAGTGAGCCCAGTCGGTAACCGGCCGCAGGGCCGCCCCGGCCTTGAAGGTCTCGGTGGTGAACATGGCCATCAGCGTCAGGAAGCCGCCATAACTGCCACCGTAGCAACCTATGGCCTGCGGGTTCACCTGGTATTTTTCCACCAGAAATTTTGCTCCGTCGACCACATCTTCCAGGTCCTTTCCGCCCATATGGCGGTAAATGCCCGTCCGGAAATCCCGGCCGTAACCGCTGCTGCCGCGGTAATCGACGTCCAGGACAAAATAGCCGCTGTCCCGGAGCAGGTTATGAAACATGAATTCCCGTTCATATGTGCTCCAGCCTTTATGGGCATTCTGGAGATATCCGGCCCCGTGGATGAAGATCACCGCCGGGCGATTGGGATGAGGATTGTCCGGTTTGAACAGCCGGGCATAGAGTTCGACTCCGTCCCGGGCCTTAAAGGTTACCACCTCCGGCTCATACCAGGGGTAGGCGCGGAAAGCCTCGGTTGTCGACAGGGTAATCTGTTTTGGCTGGGTCGCCGGCCTCAAACCCTGCAGATAAAGTTCGGGCGGCCTGGTGCTGTAAGAATGAATTATGGCCACGGCGCTTTCGTCGGGTGAGAGATAAAATTCGTTCAGGCCGGCAAGAGAGGTCAACCGGGTTTTCTGGCCCGTCCTTAAATCCAGGGAGTAGTAATGCCTTTCTCCGGGATGAACTTCGCCGGAGACGAAATATATTTTCCGGCCGTCCTTTGAAAGCTCGGCCTGGGTAACTTCATACCTGCCCTCGGTCAGCGCCTTCTTTTCTTTGCTTGCGATTGACAGGCGATAAAGATGAGCATAGCCATCCTGTTCGGAAATGTAAGAAACGTGCTGGCTGTCGGGCCACCAGAAGATATTGGTCAGCCCGAGAGATCCCACCCAGGCTTCGTCGTGGACGTTTTCCAGAACGGTTGTCTTTCCGCTGGCCACATCCAGCAGGAATAGCCAGGCATCCTTGCGGTCTTCCGACTCGGCGACCAGCAGGCACTTTTTCCCGTCGGGAGACCACAGCCACTGGCGCGGGTTAACCTGACGCTGGCCCTGGCCGTAATCCACCCAGCGGACCTCGCCGCTTCCGCAATTAACAATCCCCAGTCTGACGAGTTGCGGATTTTCGGCGGCCTTGGTGTGGGAGTTTATGGTCTCGGTATAACCGCTCCTGGCGACGTAATTGGGGACGATGGTGTTCCGGGCGGCGGTTACCGATTCCACAATCATGAACAACACATATTTTTCGTCAGGCGACGGCTCGGCCATCGTCAGCCGCTGATTTTCGGTCAGCAGGAAAGGTTTTCTCCTGGCGGTGACCTTGCTCAGGGCCGGCAGCAGGTCGCCGGCTCCGCCGCCCCGGCCGAAACCCTCAAAACCCATCCGGAAGATATCCTTGAACAGCGTTCGCTGCTGGTCTTCATACCATTTCTGGATTTCTGTCGGCTTTGGCGGTTCCGGCTGCTTTTCCCGGGTAAAGGATGTGAGCTGCCGCAAACTGCGGTCGGCCAGCCCCAGCACAAAAAGGTTATCTCCGCTCTGAAAATAAACTTTTTTCTGGTCGTGAGTGAAACCCAGGCTGGATTCGGCCAGGTCGGTGGCCGTAAGCTGCTCGGTTTTTCTGGCGGCCAGGTCGTAAAGGAAGATATCGCCGTTCTGGTTGACCAGAAGCCTTTTTCTTTCCCGGTCCCACTGCCAGGAAGTCCCGAATCGTCCGAAACCGAAAAATCCGCGGAAGCGACTGGCTCCGCTCGCCGGCGGGTTTTCCAGGATCTTTTCGCGGGTGATTTTAACCGGCATCGGATTGTCCAGACTGACGGCGTAGATTTCGGCCGATTTGTCTTCCGGCTTTTTCCAGCGGAAGTATAGAGTTTTGCCGTCGACAGCCCAGACCGGACCGGATGGCGGCTGGCCGATAAATTCCTGGCCGGCCATTATTTTTTCAATGGTCAGCCGCGGCCGCTCTTCCGCGGCGTCGGGCGAACCGGCCACAGCCCGGTCTGGCCGGGCTAAGACAGAAAGAGACATAAGCAGAACCGGTATAATTAACGACAGGTTTCTGGCCTTCAGGCGGCTGGTAGCTTTGCGGGACATGCTTTCCTCCTCTCCGGGATTTACGGTTTAGATTTATTAGCGCCGGTTGTTCTTCCGGTTTTGATGCTCATTTCTTTAATTATTTTCAATCCTTGTCGTCAGCCTTCCGGCGGACAATCATTTCAATAATATAAGCCATAGCGGCGAAAATTATAAAGAAAATTTTTAATAGGGCCTGGGGACAGAGAGGCTCTTTTCGGATTTTGGTTAAGTTATTTATTTTCAGCATGGTGGGTGTCAGGGGGGTGAGAGGCGATGAGGAGGCGGGGGCTGAAAAATTCACCCTGTTATACATCTTGATAGGTGATTGTCAGCCTTCTATGGCCATGAGATAGTGGGCTCGCCTCAGTTTGAGGCGAGGCCAAGGTTGCTGAGGAAAGGGAGGGGGAGGAAGATCCTTCTCCTCTTTCCTCCTTCTTCCTCATACGACCTCTGACCTCTCTTTTTTTATGTCCTCGCCCGATTAATTATTTACCCAATGACTTTTCAGTCCATCCCTCTTTTTCTTTTGTCTTAATTGCCGGCCGGAGGATCGACATCTCCCGTCCCGCCCCGTCAGGCAAACCCGGGAAGCCGGCGGCAATAAAGACCGGAATGAGCCATGAATAAGAAACATAATTAAAAAAAGAATATCGGCGTGAAATAAAATTAGCTTTCGGCAATCCGTGGCCGTCTGTTGATGTCTCAGGCTGTTTTGACTGTCGGCTTAAGATGAGACTTTCACCCTGGCCAACACGACTCCGGAGTGACTGGCCGATTTTGATGGAGGACGCAGGACCGACTGTCTTCAAGCCCCCGGGCCATGAGCTGAATAGAAGCAGCTGATGTTCTTTCCGGCAGTTCTGGAAAAATTTCCGCTTATCTGGTATTAATAAATCTGGTGAAAGGGAACTTTAGTCTTAAAGTCATGGATAGCATCATGGTTTTATGTCGAGGGTTAAAGAGATGAACCGGTCTTCGGAGCAGAAGTCGCCGCTAAGACTGAGACCTGACCTGGAGATTCAGCCCCTGGAATTCCAGGGCCGGCAGGGGATGCTGGTTAGCGACCGCCTGGGACTCATCCAGAACCCGGTTTTTCTCCAGGGAGAAGCTCTGGATGTCCTGTCGCTTATTGACGGCCGGCGCGAGGCCAGGGACATTCAACTGGAATTTCTGCGCCGGCGCGGTTACAGTCTGTCAGGAGCGGGGCTGGTCGAAGAGATACTGAATAGCTTCCGGCAGCTCGGCCTCCTGGATACTCCGGAGTTTCAGGCGCGGAAGCAGAAATTGATTCAGGATTTTGCCGCTCTCCCGGTAAGAGAACCGGCTCTGGCCGGGGAAGCCTATCCGGGGGATAGTAAGGAACTTCGGAAATTCCTGTCGGAGATGCTGGAAACGGGCCCTCTGCCGCCTGAAAGTCAACCGCTCGGCTCGGACCGCAACCCGGCGGCGCTGATCGCTCCTCACATCGACCTGCAGCGCGGGCGACGGCTTTATGCGCTGGCCTATCGCCTGCTGACCGGAAAGAAGTACCGGAGAGTTCTGGTTCTGGGGACGGGACACATGGTGGAAAACGGGACCATTTCCCTGACCGAAAAAGATTTTATTACCCCGCTCGGCCCGGTGAAAACGGATAAGGAGCTGGTCAGGGAGCTAAAGAAAACCGGGGCCGACCTTCTGGCGCCGGATGATTTTGCCCATAAAAAAGAGCACTCCATTGAGTTTCAGCTTCTCTTTCTTCAGCATTTGCTGGGGAACGATTTCCAGCTCGTCCCGCTTCTTTTTGGCTCCTTCCAGCCCTGGCTGCGAGCCGGCGGCCGGGCAGCCGGCATTCCCGGTTTAAGGCCATTTCTGAATTGCCTGGCCGAGGCGGCCGCCGGGCCCGAGACCCTGGTGGTGGCCGGTGTGGACCTGTGCCATGTCGGCCCAAAATTCGGACATCGGCAGACCGCTTCCGAGCTGAAAGAAGAGGTGGTCGCCTTCGACCATGACCTGGTGGAGGCTTTGCTTCGGCGGCAGCCGGAATCGTTCTGGGGCCTGGTCCAGGCTAATGATGACCGGTTCAACGTCTGCGGTTTTCCGGCGCTGGCTTCGCTGCTGGAAATTATATCGGGGCGGGAGGGAATTTTCCTCGGTTACGAACTGGCCGAGGAATCGGCCGCTAACTCGGCCGTCAGCTTCGCTGCCGTCGTCTATTTCTGATTTCAGTTTTTGCTTTCTCTCCTGTATAATTCTGCCTGAAAAACATACGGGAGGCAAAAATGACCGATTTCGGCGGAGCCCTGAAGAATTTGCATGAAGTCAAGAAATATAAACTGGCCATAGTCGGCGTCCCCTTTGACGAAAAATCCAGCTACCGGCGCGGCTCGGCTGCCGGGCCCGAGGCCATAAGGAAAATTTCGACCGGCAAATGTTACAATCCCGATACCGAGCTGGGCGTGGACCTGGCCGAGGAAACCGTCCTGGTTGACCTGGGGGATGTGGACACTTCGGGCGATATGCTCAAGACCTTTGCCGGGATTGAAGAAAAAGTCGCCCGGGTGCTGGCCGACGGTGCGGTGCCCATAATCCTGGGCGGCGACCATTCAATAACCTATCCGGCGGTCAGGGCTGTGGCCGGCCGGTACAGGAACCTTGAACTGCTGCATCTGGATGCCCATCCCGACATGTACCAGGACCTTTACGGCGACCGGCTGTCCCACGCCTGCCCGATGGCCAGGATCCTGGAAGACCGCCTGGTGAAAAACCTGGTCCAGGTCGGCATCAGGGCCACCACTCCGGAAATGGCAGCCATGGCCAGAAAATACGGGGTGCGGACGATAACCGCCCGGGAGTTCCCGGAAAAACTCAAGCTGGAATTCAAAAATCCGCTCTATCTCTCGCTTGACCTGGATGTCTTTGACCCGGCTTTTGCCCCCGGCGTTTCCCATCACGAGCCCGGAGGCCTGACTTCCAGGCAGGTTCTGGATTTGATCCAGAACCTGAAGGCCAGGATTGTGGCCTTTGATATTGTCGAGCTCAACCCCGGGCGTGATATTTCGGAGATAACGGCCAGTCTGGCTTTTAAGCTGATAAAAGAAATTGCCGGAAAAATCGTCAGACCCTGAGGAGAAAAGGAGAGCAGCTATGAAAAAATATTTAGTCTGGTTGCTGGGAGCAATCATTATCGCCGTTGTAATTATTTCCGCGGGAGGCCAGGAGAAGCTTGTCTTTGACCGCTATTTCCTGGAGGCGACCATGCGGATTGATTATTACCATGCCGGCGACCATCAGGAAGAGCTGGTGTCTCTGGACCGGGTTTACAAGCAGGGAGTCTGGGCCGGGCCGGTTAAAAATTTGATTGACCCCTTCCTGAGAGGTCGGTACTGCGCCAGGATTTACGATGCCGCCTCCGGCCGGCTGCTCTACGCCCGGGCTTTTGACAGCCTGTTCGGGGAGTACAGGACCACGGCTGAAGCCCTGAAGGGCATCAAGCGGACTTTTCACGAATCGGTGCTGATTCCCTATCCGAAAAACAAAATCGTGTTCACGCTTGAGGCCCGGGACCGGGAGAATAATTTTCATAAAATCTTCTCCGAAGAGATTGACCCGGCCTCGATCTACATCGTCAGGGAAAAGAGCGAGCCCGGGGTGAAAGTTTTTGAGCTGTTAAAAAACGGGCCGCCGGGCGAAAAGGTGGACCTGGTTTTCCTGGCCGAAGGTTATACCGCGGAAGAAGAGGCCAAGCTCAAAAAAGACCTGGAGCGGTTTGTCCGGGTCTTTTTCAGCCTGGAGCCTTACCGGAGCCTCAAGAATAAATTCAATATTTACGGAGTCTTTAAGCCCTCAGCCGAAAGCGGCTGCGATGAACCTTCCCACGGCCAGTTCAAACAGACTGCCCTGGGTTGCACTTTTGATTCCTTCGGTTCCGAGCGTTACCTGCTGACCGAAGACAACCGTCGGGTTCGCGACATCGCCGCGGCCGCTCCCTACGATGCCCTGCTGATCATGGTCAACCACAGTCGGTACGGAGGCGGAGGAATCTATAATCTTTATTGCACCTTTACCACCGACAACCAGTGGTATGAATATCTGATGCTGCACGAGTTCGGACATTCTTTCACCGGTCTGGCCGATGAGTACTACACTTCCCAGGTGGCTTATAACGAATTTTATCCCCGCGGAGTGGAGCCGGTTGAACCCAATATCACCGCCCTGCTGAATCCGGCCGAGCTGAAATGGAAAAAACTGGCCGCGCCCGGGATCGAAATACCGACCCCCTGGGAAAAAGAGGAATTCGACCGGATGGATAACGCTTACCAGAAGGTAAGGGCGGAAGTAAACGAAAAAATAGCCCGGCTGAAAAGAGAAGGAGCTCCGAAAGAAGAAATCGCCAGGCTGGAGGAAGAAAGCGAACGGCTGTCGGCCGAGCAAGCCCGAAAGGTTGATGAATTCTTAGCCGGGAGCAAGTATGCCGGCCGGGTCGGAGCCTATGAAGGGGCCGGTTATTCTTCGACCGGTCTTTACCGCCCGGCGGTGGACTGCATAATGTTCACCAAAGGCAAAAAGCCGTACTGCCCGGTCTGCCAGGAGGCGGTGCGGCAGATGATAGAGTTCTATTGCCGCTAAAAAATTTAATTATTTTAATTTAAGAAGATATCAATCCCGGTGACCGGGTTCGGACGGGCCCGGCCGCCGGCTTCATCAAACGCGGTCAGGCCTGTCCGAATATCTCCACAGCCAATTTTCCCACGGCTATCCGAATCGGGCGGCGAAGACCGGTCTCATTTCTAAGTCAGCCTGTTGGGGGGCGAAGGTTTCGCATTGGAATTGGTTCTTCGATTCCATTCGGGGCAGGATTGTGGGCAAATGGAATTTTTATACGGTAATCGCTAGCCTGACAGTCTGGCCGGTCGGAATTTTTTTAAGAACAGTGTCGTTAGCCGGAATCAGCTGATGATAACAGAATTTCCAGAGCGTTCGGTAGTTTAGAGTCGGCGAGTAAAATCATGGAGAGTTATTCCGGCAATGAAAGAGAAGAGCCCGCCAAATGATTTCCTGTCCCGATGAGATTATCGGCCGGGGATTTTTTCAGGCACAGCGATTGAGCAAATCGCGTTTCAGGACCAGCAGAAATTCTGGCGTCATCTGAGGAGACTGCCGGCAGAGAAAAGAATCCGGGGAACGCAAAACCACAAACCGATGCTGCGGGCTTAAAAATTTTTTTTCAACAAGAAGTGCGGGCTGTTGTCAGCAAAAGGGGGGTTGATGATGGGAACCAAAAAGGTGGGGGCTTTCCCCAGCCCGCCCAGGAAAGCCAATATTATTATAATCTTGCTGGACATAAAATCAAGCATTTTTTTTAATTATATTTTTTTTTATATCAACAGCTTAGAAAAAAAGTTTTTTCTTGTGCGTTAACGTTTTCATTTTTTTCGCTTTGACGGCGTTTAAGACCAGCCGGTTGTGAGGATCGGAAACCGAGCCGCTGTAATTCATTAAAGGGGCCGGCGATTTTTGGACAATGGTCTGTGGCCGGAGCTCCGCCCGGCGTAAATTTACGAGCCGCGGAAAACGGCCGGAGAAAATTGAAGTTGCCAGTCCAGACCGTCGGGTATAGAATTCGATTATCGAAGGAAGATTAATAGCCAAAACCGGCCGTAGAGAAGGCTGACCCGACCGGGAGCCGGCCCCGGGAATCGATCCGGTCGGGCCCTCTTCCTCGCCGGCTGATCAGCAGTCGTGATTTTTATGATGAGTTGTGTTATGCCTTATATAAAGTGAATTGATAAAGGAGTAAGAAATATGAACGGGGATGACTTAAAGGACAAGAAAATCGATATCAAGGTTGATGAGCATATTGCCGTTGGCCAGTACTCCAACCTGGCGGCCATCAGGCACAGCCGGGAAGAATTCATCTTTGATTTTGCCTTTATCTTTCCGGACGGACCGATGGGCAAACTGGTTTCCAGGGTTATCCTCAGCCCGGCTCACGCCAAGAGGTTTGCCGAGGCTCTGGAAAGCAATATAAAAAGGTATGAAGAGATGTTCGGGCCGATCGTTCCGGCTGACGTGCCGCCGGGCGTCGGCTTCATCCAGTGAGGTTCTGAAAGATTTTGACCGGCTTGACAATCCCGGATAAATTTAATAAAAGAAAGCCAGAATAATTTAAGGGCTTTATCGGCTGAGGAACAGGAGGGATGGAAATGAAAAGAATCCTGAGCGGAGTGGTGATTTTTGTCCTTGTTTTGAGCTCGCTGGCTTACGGTTCAGGATTTCTGATTTATGAACACGGAACCGCGGCCATGTCTCTGGCCGGGGCTTTTGTCAGTATTGCCAATGACCCGAGCGCCATTTTCTACAATCCGGCCGGAATTGCCTGGCTGCCGGGAACCCGGGTCGGCGTCGGCGGAACGTTCATTTTCCCGGCGGGGAAACTTCTGCTGCCGGCCTGGCCTGACCCGAGCTTTAATAAAGTCTATCAACTGGACCAGACGTTTTTTCCCCCCCATTTTTATTTAACCCACCGCTTCGGCTCCAGGGTGGCGTTTGGAATCGGAGTTTTTGCTCCTTACGGGTTGGGGACAGCCTGGCCGGTTAACTATCCGCTGAAGTACATCTGCACCGAAACCTCGATGCAGACCCTGTTTGTTAATCCGACCCTGGCCGTCATGCTCAATGATAACCTGTCGCTGGGTTTGGGCGTTTCCTACATTCATTCCACTCTGAGACTCAGCCTGGTGCGGCATATTGAAATTCCCGAGGTCTGGACGGGAGATGTTCCGGCCTCGCTGAAAAAGGCGACCGGCGAGGCGGTGGCTTTCAACGCCGGACTGTTGTTCAGGAAGGACAGATTCTCGGCCGGTTTTAACTGGAGAAGCAATTTTACCGTGGACTACAGCGGAGACTTTTTCCTGGATAAGACCCGGGTGCCGGCGCCCATCCAGCCATATATTCCGGGAACCGGAGCCGTAACTACCTCTTTCAAGCATCCCAACATTTTCGACCTGGGCTTTTCCTACCAGCTCAGCTCTAAGTTTCTGCTGGCCGTGGCCGGCCAGTACATTACCTGGAAGGTCTACGACAGTTATGAAATTAACATCGTTTTTGATAATTCGATGACCGAGCAGGAAGTGGTGGAAGAAAATTTCAAGAATTCCATCCTGCTGCGGGCGGCTCTGCAGTACCTGCTGAAAAACAATCTGGCAATTCGGGGCGGTGTCATCTATGACCAGACTCCGCAGCCGACGGAGACTGTGGACCCGGCCCTGCCGGATGCCAGCCGGGTGGCATTTACTCTGGGATTAGGTTATACTAAGGGAAAGTTTAGCGTTGACGTGGCTTATATGTACGAAATATTCCAGGACAGAACTTCTCCCAACAGAGACATCTACCCGCTGGGACTCGGCGCCGGAACTTATCAGACCAGCGCTCAGCTTCTGGGTGTTACTCTGGGCTATCGGTTTTAGTTTGGAAAAAATTTTTTTGGAGGTTTAATTCATGCCATACGCTTTCACCAACAAAAAGGGAGTGACCTACTACCTGCATTCGCGCGAAGTGAAGCTGCGGGGCGGCAAGATGCAGACCATTTACTATTTTGCCAGAGAAGTCAGGCCGGGCGCCCTGGACAACGTTCCCGCCGGATACACGGTGGTAGAAACTGCCAAGACCGGCATGCCGATTCTCAAGAAAGCCTGATTTCCTTTCTCAGTTTGAAGCTCTGAATAGTTCTGTAATCGAGAGGGAGGACAACTCTCTTCAGAGTTGTTCTCCTTTATATTTTTAAAATCCGATTTTGACTTAATTCCAGAGCCTGATTTATACTGAGGCCATGGAACCGAGAAGAAAAATCCGTCTGGTCATTCTTTGCCTGTCGCTTGCGGTCGTAACCTGGTCGCTGGTCGCCTGCCGTTCGGGGGATCAGCCCACCGCCGGGTCGACCGCCCGGACCTACAAGATTGCAGTCATTCCCAAAGGAACGACCCACGAATTCTGGAAAGCGGTTCACGCCGGCGCAGTCAAGGCCGGCCAGGAGCTGGGTGTGGAAATTTTCTGGAAGGGGCCGCAGAAAGAAGACGACCGGGCCCAGCAGATAACCGTGGTTGAGGATTTTATCAGTCGGGGGGTGGACGGAATAGTCCTGGCGCCGCTTGACGACCGGGCGATGATGCGACCGGTGGATGAAGCTATGAGAGAAGGTATCCCGGTGGTCATCATGGATTCCAACTTGCAGGGTGATAATTACATCAGCTTTGTGGCCACCGATAATTATCAGGGCGGGGTGCTGGCCGCCCGGCGCCTGGCCGAAGTCCTCGGCGGAAAGGGAAAGATTTTCCTGATCCGCTACCTGGAAGGCTCGGCCAGCACGACTTTCCGGGAACAGGGTTTTCTGGAGACCATAACCAGGGAATATCCCGGGATCGAGCTGCTGGTCAGGGACCAGTTTGCCGGAACCACCACCGAGTCGGCCTATCAGCTGACGGAAAATCTTCTCAGCCGTTATCCGCAGGTAGAAGGAATTTTCGCCCCGAACGAGTCCAGCACCTTTGGAGCTCTGCGAGCCCTGCAGCATTTTGGTCTGGCCGGCCGGGTCAAACTGGTCGGTTTTGACAGTTCGGTCAAGCTGATTCAGGCCCTGGAGAAAAACGAAATCCAGGGACTGGTGCTTCAGGACCCGATGAAGATGGGGTACCTGTCGGTCAAGGTGCTGGTGGACCATATCCAGGGACGGCCGGTGGAGAAACGGATCGACACCGGAGTCAGCCTGGCTACCCCGGAAAATATGAACCAGCCGGAAATCAGGAACCTGCTGGAGCCGGATTTCGCCAGCTACGTCCGCTGAAGGAAGGTTCTGTGGAGCGGCTGGAATCAACCGCCATAAGCCCGGATACGACCATGCCCGATAAACCGCTCCTGAATTTAACGGAAATCAGCAAGAGTTTCGGCCATAACCCGGTCCTGGAGGCGGTGGATTTTGACCTGCGGGCGGGAGAGGTTCACGCTCTTCTGGGAGAGAACGGAGCCGGCAAGAGCACCCTGATAAAAATCCTCAGCGGCGCCTATAAGCCCGACAGCGGCCGGATGTTCATTTCGGGAATTGAATACCGCCCGACCGGGCCGCTCGACGGGCGTCGCCGGGGCATCGCGGTCATCTACCAGGAACTGAACCTGGCCCCCCATCTGACTGTGGAAGAGAACATCCTGCTCGGCCAGGAAGAATCAAGGTTCGGCCTGGTCGACAGGAAGAAAAACCGGGAGAAAATAAAAAAGGTGCTGGAGTTCCTGTGTCATCCGGAAATTTCTCCCGACATTCCCGTCCGGAAATTAACGGTCGGCGCCAGACAGGTGGTGGAAATAGCCCGGGCCCTGGCCAGTCAAGCCCGTATCCTGGTGATGGATGAGCCGACCAGCAGCCTGTCACAGGAGGATACCCGCCGATTGTTTGAGATCATCAGGAAACTCCGGGCCGAGGGAACGGGCATAATTTACGTCAGCCATTTCCTGGAGGAAGTTCTGGAAATTGCCGACCGCTTCACTGTTCTGCGCGACGGACGGGTGGCCGGCCGGGGCCTGATCAGGGAGACTTCGGTCGAAGAACTCATTCGTTTGATGATCGGCCGCCGGATTTCGGAACTTTTCCCGCGGCTTCCCCATCAACCGGGAGAAGTGATTCTTAGCTGCTCCGGCCTCCAGAGCGCCAGGATGAACCGTCCGGTCAACCTGGAACTGAGGCGCGGCGAGATTCTGGGGGTGGCCGGGCTGGTGGGAGCCGGAAGGACAGAATTTCTGCGAGCGCTGTTTGGACTGGATAGAGCGGAAAAAGGTGTGGCGGTGATTGCCGGCCGAAAGTTCCGGCCTTCCTGTCCTGCCGCCAGCATCGGTCGAGGGCTGGGGATGCTGAGCGAAGACCGGCAGGTCGAGGGACTGGCGGTCAGGATGAACCTGGCCGATAACCTGACCCTGAGCCGGCTAAAGCCCTACGTCAGCTCCGGATTCCTCAGCGGCCGTAAACAGCGGGCGGCCGCTTCCGACTGGATGAAACGACTCGGGATCAAGGCCCGCTCACCGGAACAGAAGCTCTGGACCCTGTCGGGCGGCAACCAGCAGAAAGTGGCCCTGGCCCGACTGCTTCACCAGGAGGCCGAAGTCTTTCTGCTGGATGAACCAACCCGGGGCATTGATGTAATGAGCAAAGCACAGATTTATGAACTGATGGGGCGGCTGGCGGCGGATCATAAAGCGGTCATTTTTGTCAGCTCCTATCTTCCGGAATTGCTGGGAGTGGCCGACCGGATTGCCGTCTTCCATCGCGGACAGCTGGTGGAGGTCCGCCCGGCCTCGGACTGGACCGAGGCTGAGCTGATGAAAGCCGCCGTCACCGGAAGAGAAAGCGAGGCGGTTGCCGCAGGAGAACGACCTTGAAAATAAGAGGAAGCGGATTGAAGAAAGTTGCCGGTCTGGCCGGGCCGTTTGTCGGACTGCTCCTGGTCATTGCCATCTTTTCCTTGATGCCGGAGGTCTCCGACCGTTTTCTTAATCCGGCCAACATCAAGAGCGTGGCCACCCAGTCGGTGATCGTGGCCTTGTGCGCCCTGGGCATGACCCTGATCATAGTCAGCGGCGGGATTGACCTGTCGGCGGCTTCCAACCTGGCCCTGAGCTGCGTCCTGGTGGCCTATGCCATCAACCTGGGCCTGCCGCCTTTGCTGGCCGCTCTGGTCGGGGTGGCCGCCGGGGGGACAGTCGGCTTTCTGAACGGATTCTTGATCACCAGACTGAAGCTGGTGCCTTTCATCGTCACCCTGGGCATGATGGGCATTGCCCGCGGTCTGGCCAAGTGGGTGGCCAGGAACCAGAAAATAGACGCCCCTTTGAGCTGGCTCAACGAACTTATGGTCAGGACTCCGAAGCCTTCCTGGCTGCTGGTTTCGCCCGGAATCTGGATCATGATTGTTCTTTCGCTGGTCATGGCCGTTCTGCTGAGAAAGACGGTTTTCGGCCGGCATTCCTTTGCCGTCGGATCCAACGAACTGACAGCCAGGCTGTGCGGAGTCAGGACCGACCGGATAAAGGTCGCAGTCTATACTATTTCCGGGCTGCTCTGCGGGCTGGCCGGAGTGATGGAATTTTCCCGGCTGACGGTGGGCGACCCGACGGTGGCCATGGGCCTGGAGCTGGACATAATCGCGGCTGTGGTCATAGGCGGGGGCAGCCTGAGCGGCGGCGAGGGCAGCATCCTGGGCACCCTGGTCGGGGTGTTCATAATGGCTTTTCTCCGCAACGGCTGCACCATGATGGGCTGGCCCAATTATTTCCAGGAAATAATCATCGGAGCCATTATCATCGCAGCGGTTACCCTGGACCGGCTGCGCCACCGGCAGGAATGAATTTCCCAAGGAATTGCCGCCGGCTCTGTCTAATATTGGTGAACCGTGGAAAAAAACTTAAGACAGGAGGAAATAAAATGAAGAACAAAACCTTGGCGGTTCTCTTGATGATCATTTTTGCCGGTTCGCTGCTGGCGGCCAGCTTAAATGCCCAGCCGGTATTCGGGCGGAGGATGATGGGACACGGCGGGGGCGCCGGCCATCAACTCTTGAAGGATGCCCTGCAGTTGACCCCGGAACAGGAGAAAAAACTGGAAGAGTTCCGTAAGGCCCGCCTGGAAGAAGCCAGAGCCCACCGGGAAAAGATGGCCAAATTGCATGAAGAATTCAGGAAACTTATGGAAGATTCCGGGGCCGATGAGAGGAAGGTCAGCAGCCTGATAGACGAAATGTCGAAGTTGAGGGCCGAGCGGATGAAAGCCATGTTCAAAAACAGGAAAGAATGGGAAAAGATCCTTACTCCCGAGCAGCTTAAAAAACTGGAAGAATACAGAAAAGACTTCAGGCTGCGCCGGGATCTGCTGATGGGACCAGGGAGCCGGATGGGCGCCAGAAGAATGATGCTTATGCGCCACCGGAGGCCAATGGGCTTCTTCTGGTGGTAAGCTGGCAACCGATTGGTTAAAGCCACCGAATCAGGGGGCGGCCGTTTCGGCCGCCCCTTCTTATTTTATTCTGGGTATGTTCCAGGTTAAGACGCCTGTTTGCTCTTCCGGGGCTGCCGGTTAAGCCAGGCTGGATACCTTCGCCTCCGAGGCCCCGAGCACTCGATAAATCAAACCAGAAGAAGCTCGCCGGGCCCGTCAAATCAAAGGGCCCCGAAATTTTTTTCTTCTTTCGAATTAGCGGATCCGGGTTTTTAGACACTTATTAACATCATAAATTTTAATTACCGGGAGCCATTTATAATCATCTCAGCGATGTAGGTCTGGATTTACTGTCCTGTTTTCAGGACAGGATAGGGTTGGGCAGGACATCCGGCTTCGGCTCTCTGCCTGTTAAAACTGGCACAATTATTGCACTTTAGAGGGGTGAAAGGAGAAGAAGATGAGAAAAGAAACTTTGATTGGCCTGGCGGCCACGGTCCTTTTCTTCTTCTCAGGGGCCATTGCGGCCGATGAATATTATTACTCCGGCTCCATTGCCCGGTTGAGTTATGTGCAGGGTGATGTTCGAATTGACAGGGGACAGGAGCTGGGCATCGAGTCCGGCGAAGTCAATTTCGTCCTGACCGCCGGAGATAAATTGTTGACCGAAGACGGGCTGGCCGAGGTCGGCTTCGGCCATAACAACTACCTGCGAATCGGAAGCTATTCTCTGGCGGAGATGGTCAGGCTGCCGGAATCCGACTATGATGACCTTTCTCTGCACCTCCACCGGGGCAGATTTTATTTCAGGGTCAGCTCGTTGCCCAGAGAAAAAAGCTTCGGCCTCCATACTCCGGATGCTTCCTTTTACATTCTGGAAGAAGGTCTGTATCGCTTCGAAATTGATGAAGAGGGACGGACTGAAGCGGCGGTTGTGGAGGGCCGGCTGGAAGCCGCCGGGCAGGAAGAGTCCGTTGTTCTGAGCCGGGGAGATTCGGTAGCGGCAGAGGATGGTTACCTGATGGATTCAGAAGGGTATCGTCTTCCCGATGATGATTTTGAGCGCTGGAATGAGAGGCGGGAGGAGCAGCTGGCCAGGGTCGACTATATCGCCGATTCCTATCTTCCGGAAGAGATAAGAGAGTATGAACCCGAGCTGGCCGCCCACGGCCAATGGGTTTATGAACGTCCCTACGGTTATGTCTGGGTTCCCGTGGTTACTTATGTTGACTGGCGTCCATATCTTTACGGGCGCTGGGTCTGGTATCCGCGCCTCGGCTGGACCTGGATTTCGGCTGAACCCTGGGGCTGGACAGTTTATCACTATGGCCGCTGGCACTGGCGTTTGGGCCTGGGCTGGTACTGGATCCCGACGGCGCACTGGGGCCCGGCCTGGGTGCACTGGTACTGGGATTCGAGTATCGTCGCCTGGTGTCCGCTCAGCTTCTGGAACCGCCCGGTGGTAATAATCAATAATCATTTTTACGACCGGTATGGCGACCCGTATGTTCCGGTTCATTCCCGGTCTCTGGTGATGGTCAGGAAAAATCAGCTGCAGGCTCCTCATCATTCCAGGACGCTGCTCAGGCCTGAAGCTCTCAGAGGAGTGGAAAGAATCAGGCTCCAGGCCCGTCAGCCCGAGATTAAGCCTGTGGTCGGCAACACCCTGAAGGCGCCCGGTTTGAGGACCGGGTCTTCAATGGTCAGGGAGCATAATCCGATCGGCCTGAAGCGTATTTCCGGTTCACAGCTCAGGTCGTCAGAACGGGCCGGCTCCGGCGGTAGGCTGTCAGGCGGCCTTTCTTCCGGTCAGTTGAGAAGGGAGGGTCGGGCAGACGACCGGCAGCCCGAGAAGCCCGGGTCCATAAGGACTTATGCTCCTTCTTCCCGAAATAGTTCTGTCAGTTCTAGATTAGGCTCCGACCGGGCCCCGTCGAGAATTTCCGGTGATACCCCGCGCTCCGCTGCCGGCCGCGGTGACGACTCCCGGCTGAGAATTGATGGCAGCCGCGGGCGACCGGTGACCGAACAGAATCCTTCCCGGCAGGTAAAACCCGACCAGGATTCCCGGTTGCGCACGGGAAGCGAGCGCGGGCAATCGGCGGTCAGGGAAAACCGGCCGCAGTCGCCCTCGCCGGCTGAACAGCGCGGATCCATAAAAGAAAGACCGGCTTCCTCTTATCAGCCCCGTTCTCCGCGTGTTTCTTCCAGGCCGGTTGATGCCGAGCGGAACTCCGGGCAGTTTTCTTCCTCGTCCAGGAGTTCCGGTTTGAGGGAAAGCAATCAGAGCCAGGAAAGGAAATCATCCTATAATTTGCCTTCTTTATCGCGTCCCTACGAGTCATCTTCTGTCAGAGAAAGCACCCGCGGACAGGAACGGCCGGCGGCCGTTTCGCCCGACAGCGGAGCTCGCGCCCGGTCTTCCGGAAATCAATCCTCTTCCGGTTCCAGCTCCCGCGCCGGTCATTCCGTCAGGAAAAAGAACGGCTGAGCTCAACCCGGAATTTTTTTCTTTACTTTTATCAAAATCAATGGTATAAAGATTCCTTCCTGTTCCCGCTAATGCGGACGGGCGGAAGAATACCAATAGGCTTTTAAGTCTTAGATAAAGAAATGGAGGTATAGGAGATGGCTTTCCGGAAAAATGGACTTCTGTCATTCGTTATTATTGCCAGCGTAATAATTCTGGTTTCGGCAGTGGCTTTCGGTCAGCAAACTCAGCCCCAGACCAAAGATTACGAGGGCACGGTAAAAGCGGCTGTTGGGCATTATCTTTATATCCCTCAGGCCCAGGGACTTGACATCTTCGTCGCCGGCACCGTCCAGGGCGGCCTGGAAAATCTGGTCGGCAAAGAGGTCAGGGTCAAGGCCAGCCCCATCGCCGATAAATCCAACCTGATTCTGGCCGAGTCGATCGAAATCAAAGAAGGCGCCGCCTACACCAGCATTTACACCCGGTCAGCCGAACCCGATTTTGCCGGTTATCTGAGTCCCCACGACCGCGAAGGTTATGCCGCCCTGAATATTACCAATATAAATAAGCCCGAAGAGTGGGAAGGCAAGGAAAAGGTTAAGGTTTACGGCAAACTCCAGACATCGAAGGTTAAAGAGGGCGGCCAGGAGAAAGAAGTTACTCACATCATCCTGACCGATAAAAAAGGCAAAGAAATCGGTCGGGTTATTGTCAACGGCCTTTCGGATTATGCCAATTTCTATCTGAAGAAGCTCAGACTGTTCGATAAGTTCTGGTTTTACGTTGATGTCACCGGCCAGGTGGACAAAAGAGTCAGAGCCAAAACCAGAGAGCTATTCTCCGGCAATGTGGTTTTCGCCGGGCTTTTTTAATTAGATTAAGACTTCGGACTGAATTAGATCAGGGGGAGCGTTAAGCTTCCCCTTTTTTATATTAAAATCAGTCGGCGGTTCGGGAAGCTCAAATATTTCGTATGATTTCACCCAGGCTGAAGATGGTCTCTACCGGATGACCCACAAACCGCAGGGACATGACCTTCCGGCCTTTTTGCTTCAGGGCAGCGAAATCGGCCAGAGCCTGGGCCATAAAAAGCTGTTTGAAAGAACCGGCCAGGGCCGGCGAACCGGGCAAAGAGGGGATGGTCAGGTCAACCGGGTCGTCGGCTATCAGCCCGAGGAATTTTCCCCGGCCGGCATCTCCCTTGAATAGCTGGCCGGTGGAATGGAGGTAGGCCGGTCCGTAGTTCCAGAGGCAGGGCAGGCGGAATTTTTCTGAAAATTGCCGGGCCAGGTTGTCCAGGGCTATGTCCAGGTTGTCGCCTGGGGCCAGGAAGCAGAGAAGGGCCAGGTAACCGGGCCGGAAGTTTTTATCTTCGAAATATGACTTTAGCTGCGAAGCCAGAAGATCCCGGTCGGCTGACAGCAAACTGGATTCTGTCGAGGTCGGCGTTCCGGAGGCCAGCAGTTCCCTGGTCTTTCTCTTGGTCAGTTCCACATCGGGCTGGTCGAAGGGATTTATGCCCAGAAAATAGCCGGCGGCGGCAGTGGCCAGCTCCCAGAGATAAAAATGAGCGGCCAGTTCTTCCGGGGCAAAGGAAATCCGGATGACCGGATGTCCGGATTTCTTCAGCTTTTCCAGTCTGTCCTGCCAGAAAATATCAGACTGTGATTCGAGCTCGTAAAATATGAGCAGCCTGTCCTGGCCGTAGCTGTCTTCCGAAACCGGCAGATTTTCCAGGATCGGCAGGATCCCTTTTCCTTCCTTCCCGGTGCTTTCAGCCACCAACTGCTCCAGCCAGCGTCCGAGGCTTCTTAATGGCGAGGGGAGAAGCAGAGTCAATTTATCCTGCCCGGCCCTGAACATTACTCCCAGTATGCTGCCCAGAATCAGTCCGGGATGGACCGACTCTCCCCGGCTGAGCTGGTGATAACTGCCTGAAGCCGGTTCAAGGAATTTATCGAGGTCCAGGCCCATCAGGGCGGCCGGAAAGAGTCCGAAGGGGGACAGAGCTGAAAAACGGCCGCCTATGTCCGGAAAACCGTTGACAGTCAGGCCGAAGCCCAGCTCTCCGGCCAGCTTTTCCAGAGGAGTTCCGGGGTCGGTTATGGCCACAAAATTTTTCCCGGCTTCGGGGCCGCGAATTTCGATTTGCCGGGAGTAGAAATAATTCAAAAGACTCAGGGTTTCGACCGTAGTGCCGCTCTTGGATGACACCAGGAACAACGGCCGGCAATCCTTAGCAAAAGCAGTCTCGGCAACGCCTTTCACCGCGCCGGGACTGGTTGAATCAAGCATCAGCAGACGGGGCCAGCCCGAGGCGGAACCGATTATCTGGCTTATGGCTTCCGGAGCCAGGCTGGAGCCGCCCATACCCAGGAGAACCAGCAGGTCGGTGCCGGCTGACCTGATTTTTTCTGCCTGATGCCTGTAATCCTGGAGCAGGCGCTTCATCCGGAGCGGGCTGTCCAGCCAGCCCAGCCGACTTGAGATTTCCCGATCCTGTTCCTGCCAGAGGGTGTGGTTCTTTCTCAACAGCCGCCCGACAAAATTGATCCTTTGAATTTCATCCAGAGCCGAGCGGATGTCTTTTTGCCAGAGGTCAAGGTTGTGGGTTTCAAACTTCATGCTGAGATTATACTACAACGGCCGCCTTTTTATGGCCAGGAGAGTGCTTGATTTTTTCTGGCCAAAATTGTATCTATTCAGCCGGAGTTTGAAATCAAGGAGGAAGACCAAAACATGTTATCAAGGAAGTGCCTTCTTCTGACTTTGATCATGCTGTTGATTCTATTTTCTGGATTGGTGACGGCCCAGGAAAAGCCGGCGGTAAAGCCGGAAAACCTGGTCGGCGATTGGGAACTGACGATTGAGGCCGGGGAAATGGTCATCACCCTGAAGCTGACCCTGGCCCTGGAGAACGGGGCCCTGGGCGGAAAAATTTCTGAAGCCTACGGAACTTTTGCCGAGGTGCCTGTGGCTGACCTCAAGGTCGAAAACAGCAGCCTGACTTTTAACCTTACCGTGCCTTCGCCGCCGGACGGATTGACCCGGACCTGGACTTTTGAACTTCAGGCCAGCGGCCAGGAACTGAGCGGCCTCGTTTATAATAACGATATTCAGGTTTCGGTTCCGGTCAGGGGCAAAAAGCTAAGCGGCTGACCTTTATTTTCAGAGGGCGGAAACCGAGCCGAGAGACAGAGGAAGGGAATCTGTATCTTCATCAGGTTAGAGCATAACAGGGCTTGTTCTGCGCCGATCAATTAAGTTTTTTTCCGACCGGGCGGAGGAAATTGCACCTCCTGAAAATATCCTGTCTTTGTTGTTAGCTTGTTATTTTTACTCTCTATTTATAGGACCGGTCTCCGGTTTATCCAGCCGGCTGAGGTCCGGATGTTTGAGATGCCAGCCGGTGGCTTCCTGGTAGGCTTTAGCCAGTCGCAGAGCCTTGCCTTCCTCAAACAGATTGCCTATGAAGGAAATGCTCAGCGGGTGACCGCTGTCGTCAAAGCCGCAGGGGACCACCACCGCCGGATGTCCGGTCAGGTTGGTCAGCAGCAGGTTAGGTCCGGCCGAAGGCGTCAGGTAGACATCGATGTCTTTTAAGATTCTGGCCAGGTCTTCTATGAGCAGTGTCCGGACACGATTGGCCTGCAGGTATTCGACCGCGGGAATGAAACGGGCCTGACGAAAGACGTTGGGCCAGGCGTTTCTTCCCTGCCTGACCATCAGGTCGTCCAGGTTATTCCTGGTCAGGTCGTCAAAGGCGGCCGCCGCCTCGACATTGAGGATGAAGCTTATGATATTCGGGTCGATGGCGGGAAGTTTTATCTCCACCGGTTCCAGACCCATCTCTTTCAGCACCTCCAGCACCGCCAGGTATTTTCCCTGGTTGTTTCTGATCCGGTCGAAGGCTTCCTTCAGATATCCGACTCTGATTTTTTTCAGGTCCAGTCGGCTGTGGTATGAAAACGGCAGGTCGTAGACCGTCCGGTCTTTTCCGTCCGGTCCAGTGATGTATCTGAAAATCAGGGCCAGGTCGTCAACGCTCCTGGCAATCGGGCCGATTTTATCCATGCTCCAGCTAAGGGCCATAGCTCCGTAGCGGCTGACCCGGCCGAAGGTGGGACGAAGGCCGGAGGTGCCGCAGCGAGTTGAAGGGGAGACAATCGAGCCCCAGGTTTCAGTGCCGATGGCGAAAGCCACCAGGCCGGCGGCGGTGGCCGAGGCTGAACCGGCCGAGGAACCGCTTGAACCCTGCTCCGGGTCCCAGGGATTTAAGGTTTGGCCGCCGAACCAGACGTCTCCCCAGGCCAGCTCGCCCATACTGAGCTTGGCCACCAGCACGGCCCCGGCTTCGGTCAGTTTTTCATAGACAGTGGACTCTAAATCCAGTTGCTGGTCTTTGAAAATGGGCGAACCCCAGGTGGTAGGGTAGCCCCGGACCGCCAGCAGATCTTTCAGGCCGTAGGGAATGCCGTGAAGGGGACCGCGATAGATCCCGGCCGCCAGCTCGCGGTCGGCCCGGGCGGCCTGCTGCAGAGCCAGGTCTTCGGTCAGGGTTACCAGGCAGCGCAGTTTCGGCCCGTATTTTTTTAGCCTTTCCAGATACAGCCGGGTCAAGAATTCGGAGCCTATTCTTCTGTGTTTAATCAGCCAGGCCAGGTCGGTCACCGGATAGAAAGCCAGATCCTCCAGATTCTCGGGCAGGCGAACTTCGTCCGGCTCCCCCGGGTCAAAACCGGCATCGTCGCGAAACCGGGTTAAATCAAAACCGGAAGGCAGAGGATTGAAGATAAGAGACGGAGAGATTGAGTTTTGCAGAGAAATTTCCCGCATTGCCCGGAAATTGCGCAGATTGGTTTTGAGGTCCGGGAGCATCATCCTTTTTTCTTTTTGATTGAATTCCAAACCCGATATTTTGCCGGCCGCTGAAAGGTCCTGAGTGGTTATTGTCCTGCCCTTAAAATGATAAAGGGCGAAAGCACCGCCCAGGATCAGAACAAGGCTCAGCAGCAAGCCCAGCGCTGCCAAATTAACCTTTCCGGAATTTGTGCGATTGACCATAGCCCTCTCCTTCTTTTTTTATATGGGGTATTAAACTCCAAATCGCCCGGGCAGGTCAACAACCGCCGGGGACAGGTGATGTTTCCGGATTCACCCGGCAGGCCCGTGGTCCCGTAAAAATTGGTGAATGAGTATTGTGTCACCCGTTTTTCCCTTGACTTATTTTGAGGCTTGATATATTTTGCCTGTTAATATATTTTTTTTAAGAGATGCGCCTTGGATGAATAGATAGCAAAGGAAAAGGGAGTGTTGAATCCAGCCAGCAAGTTTTATCGCTTCCTGATGCTGGCTTTTATCGCCTCGCTGTCTTTTGGCAGTTATTTTGCCTATGACATCGTTTCGGCCATCGCCCCCTCGCTGATTGAAGAACTCCAGGCCGCCCGCTCGACGGTCGGGACTTTTTTTACCATGTACAGCCTGGCGGCCATTCTGGCTGTCCTGGTGGGCGGGCTTCTGGTCGACAAACTGGGCACCAGGAAGGCCAGCCTGCTTTTCTCACTTCTGGTGTTTATCGGGGCCGCGCTGGTCTGGAAGGCCCGAAGCATTCCGGTCTTTTTCCTGGGCCGGTTTATCTTCGGGGCCGGCTCCGAACCGCTGATCGTGGCTCAGAGCGCCATGCTGGCCCGCTGGTTCCGGAGCAAGGAATTGGCCTTTTCCTTCGGGGCCACCCTGACCGTCAGCCGGCTGGGCTCGCTTTTTGCTTTTAACACCGGGGAGCTGATTTCCAGGTATTTCGGCAGCTTCCGTTACGCCCTGCTGGCCGCGGTCCTGGCCTGCGCCGTCTCCTTGCTTGGAAACCTGTTCTATATCGTGCTCGACCGGCGGGGCGAGAAAGTGCTCGACCTCAAGAAGGAAGCTGAAACGGAGAAAATCAATCTCAGGGATATTAAAGAATTCAAGCCGACTTTCTGGTATATCACCGCCCTCTGCTTTACCTTTTATTCGGCCATCTTTCCTTTTACTGCCCTGTCCACTGACTTTTTCGTGGATAAATGGGGGATAGCCAGAGCGGCCGAGTCCTCGGGCGGATTCCTGGCCCAGGTGTTCAATAATTTCCTGCACCTGTTCAGCACGGCCGGCGGCATTAGCTCGATAATCATCTTCGCTTCCATGATTTTTGCCCCCTTTGCCGGCAGCCTGGTTGACCGTATCGGACGGCGGGCGACACTGATGATTTTTGGCTCTCTGATTCTCATTCCCTGCCACCTGCTGATGGGCCTGACCCGGATTTACCCGGCTTATCCGATGGTTTTTCTGGGAATCGCTTTTGTCCTGGTGCCGGCGGCTATGTGGCCCTCGGTGCCGATGGTGGTCAGGGAAGAAAGGACCGGGACCGCTTTTGGCTTGATGACGGCCATTCAGAACATCGGCCTGGGTTTATTTCCGCTGATTAACGGTTTCCTGCGTGATAAAACCCATTCCTACACTGCCTCCTCGGTCATGTTTGCCAGCCTGGGAATGGTCGGCCTGGCCTTTGCCCTGTTGCTTAAAAGGGCCGACGGGCGGGAAAGCAACATTCTGGAAAAGACCACCCGGAAATCATAATCTCAAGGAGGCTTGACTTTTCTGATTTAAGGATATCCCTCCCCGGTCAGGCCGGAAATCTTCCGCTTGCTTCAGATATTTAACGATAGGCTTTTCTGTGTTTCCGGGCTGTTTCAAGAAAATATGGCCGGGACCTCGAGTCAGCCTTTTCCAGACTCCAGAAATTTGACCCAGACCTTCCGGTTCCGGGGACCGTCAAATTCGCATAGAAAAATACCCTGCCAGGTGCCGACGAGCAGCTCTCCGTTCTCAATCAGGACCGAAAGCGAACTGCCCAGCAGCGAGGTTTTGAGATGGGCGGGAGAATTGCCCTCGCTGTGAGCATAGGGCAGGTTGTCGGGGACAATTTTTCTCAGGGCCATCAGAATATCTGCCCTGACATCGGGGTCAGCCTGCTCGTTGATGGTCAGTCCACAGGTGGTATGAGGGCAGAAAATAACGGCCAGTCCCGACTTTAGCCCGGATTCCCTGACCAGGGCCTGGATCTTCCCTGTTATGTTCAGGAATTCTTCCCGGCGGGAGGTTGACAGGTTAAGTTGAAGCACTTTTTTCCCCCTGAAAAAAATTATTGAAAAAATTTCATCTTTCCACTTGACAAAGCATTTTCGATGTATTTATATATAGTGTCGAAAGCACAAGATTTAGTATCCAGGAGCCATGAACAGCACTAAATATTGTTTTTTCAGGCCTTTTTCCTGCCTGGAAAATAATAGCATAAAAGGGGCGCCTGAAGTTAGCGAAGTAGCGAAAAAAATTTAAGTTTATAGGGAGGAAGGGATGGTCAAAACCAGCAAAATCACCCGCATTAAGAAAAGGGACGGAACTATCGTTGATTTCACCCAGGACAAAATCACCAACGCCATTTACAAAGCGATGCAGTCACAGGGAATAGACGACCTGATGGAAGCCCAGCATGTCTCGGACATAGTCGTTTTCGTCCTGGAGGAAAAATTCGGGGGTTACACCATCCCCTCGGTGGAACAGATTCAGGACATCGTGGAAATGGTTTTGATGAAGCAGGGCTACCACGAAGTGGCCAAGGCTTACATCCTCTATCGCGAAAAGCACAAAGCCATCCGTGAAGCCAAGGAAACGGGCATCAACCTGGAAAGGTTGATCAAGGATTACATCAACGACCACGACTGGAAAGTCAGGGAGAACAGCAATGAGGGAGTGGTCAGCTTCTCCGGCCTGAACGCCAGGATTTCCGGCGAAGTGCTGTCCAACTTTGCTCTGAACAACCTTTATTCCGAAAGAATAAAGAAAGCCCATCAGGAGGGTGATTTTCACATCCATGACCTTTCCTATCCGATTGTCGGTTACTGTGCCGGCTGGTCGATGGAAAATCTGCTGCGGAAGGGTTTCGGCCATGTTCCCAACCAGGTTCATTCCCATCCAGCCAGGCATCTGGAAACGGCCACCCTGCACATGGTGAATTACATCGGCACCATGCAGGCCGAATTCGCCGGAGCCCAGGCTTTTTCCAGCGTCGATACCTTCCTGGCGCCTTTTGTCAGGGCGGACGGCCTGAGCTACGACCGGGTCAAGCAGGATATCCAGAAACTTATTTTCGGCCTGAACGTGCCCTGTCGCTGGGGCTGGCAGACGCCTTTCTCCAACCTGACCTTTGACTGGACGGTTCCGGAAGATCTTAAGAATAAGAAGGTCATCGTCGGCGGAGAGGAGCTCGATTCCTGCTACGGCGATTACCAGAAAGAGATGGACATGATCAACCGGGCTTTCCTGGAGCTGATGATCGAGGGCGACCTCAAAGGCCGGGTGTTCACCTTCCCCATTCCGACCTACAACATTACCAAAGATTTCGACTGGGACCATCCCAACGCCAGACTGCTGTTTGAAGCCACCGCCAAGTACGGCATTCCTTACTTCCAGAATTATCTCGGAACCAACCTTAATCCGGGCGATATCCGGGCCATGTGCTGCCGGCTGAACCTGGATATGAGAGAGCTGAGACACCGCCCGGGCAATATGTGGGGGGCGGGCGACCAGACCGGTTCGATCGGCGTGGTCACCATCAACCTCAACCGCATCGGCTATGAATCCCGGTCCAAGCAGGAGTTCTTCGACCGGCTGAAAGAGATGATGGTCCTGGCCAAGGAATCGCTGGAAACCAAAAGGGAAGTGGTCAACAACATGCTGGAGCGGGGCCTGATGCCCTATACCAAAGTTTACCTTGGCCATTTTGAGAATCATTTTTCCACCATCGGCATCTGCGGCATGCATGAAGCCTGCATGAATTTCCTGGGCAAGGGAATCGCCACGCCCGAGGGCAAAGAATTTACGGTCGAAACCCTCAACTTCATGCGCGAGGTGCTCAAGGATTTCCAGGAAGAAACCGGCCATCTCTACAATCTGGAAGCTTCTCCCGCTGAATCCACTTCTTACCGTCTGGCCCGGCTGGACCGCCAGAAGTACAAGAACATCTTTACTTCGGGAACCGAAAAACATCCCTATCTAACCAATTCCACCCAGCTCAATGTCGATGCCACCAGGGATATTTTTGAAGCTCTGAAGCATCAGCAGGACATTCAGCCGCTCTACACCGGCGGGACCATCTTCCACGCTTTTCTGCCTGAAGCCATCGACTGGCAGACCTGCCGCAAACTGGTTCGGAAGATTGCCGAAACCAGGATTCCTTATTACAGCATTACGCCCACTTTCAGCGTCTGCGATAATCACGGTTATCTCAAGGGACAGCATCCGACCTGTCCCGAATGCGGGACGGAGACCGAGGTCTTCTCCCGGATCGTGGGTTATCTGCGACCGGTCAGGACCTGGAACGACGGCAAGCAACAGGAGTTCAGCGACCGGGTAACCTATTCCAAGCTGGGCTAAAAAACTTTTTACCGAATAACTATGCGAGGAGAGGCAAAGGATGGATTATCTGGTTTTTACCCTGCCCGGATGTGCCAAGTGCGATAAGGTCAAGGACCTGCTCAAAGCCAGGGGCTTTAAGCCTGTTGAGTATGATGTCAGCACCAAGGAAGGCCGCAACAAAATCCGGGAATACGTCAAAATGTTGCGCCGGGACAGCTCGGGCAGCGTCATCATCCCCACCCTGATCATCGAAGACAACGGCCAGGCCACGGCCGTGCTCAACTCGGCTGAGGAGCTGGACCTGTGGTTGAAATCAAGGGTTTAGAGAAATTCGCTTCCCGCGATTTTCCCGGGCACATCTCCTCCACGGTGTTTGTCGGGGGCTGCAATTTTCGCTGTCCCTTCTGTCATAATGCCGACCTGGTGCTCAACCCCGGGCGGCTGCCTTCTCTGGACCTGAACCTGTTTTTGAGTTACCTGGATTCACGCCAGGGCTGGCTGGAGGGGCTGTGCCTGAGCGGCGGAGAACCGTTGCTGCATGAAGATATTGAAGTCCTGGCCAGAGTGATCAAGGACCGGGGCTATCTGGTCAAGGTGGATACCAACGGCTCCTTTCCCGACAGGCTTGAATACCTGATCAGCCAGGGGCTGGTGGACTGGGTGGCCATGGACATCAAGGCCCCGCCGGGGAGATATCCGGAAGTGGTCAGGGCCGAGGTTGACACCGGGAAAATCAGCCGCAGCCTGGACCTGATTCGCCGGTCCGGCCTGCCCTATATTTTCAGGACGACGGTTGTCCCGGGCTTGCTGACCGAAGCCGACCTGCTGGAAATTGCCGACTGGCTGAACGGCTCCCGCTGTTTTCAGTTGCAGCAATTTGTCCCGCAGAATACCATAGACCCGGCTTTTCTAAAATTCGAACCCTATCCGGCCCAGGAGCTCAGAAACTGGGCAGAAAAGCTGAAGCCATATTTCGGGGAAGTTCTACTGGAAGGAGTTTGAATAATGAAGGTGCTTATAAAAAAGATCTCGCCTGAGGCCAGAACCCCGGTCTACGGACACCAGGGGGACGCCGGTTTTGACCTCTTTTCCTGCATTCAATTGACCATCAATCCGGGAGAGACGGCGGCCGTGCCCACCGGTCTGCAGATGGCCATTCCATCTGGTTATGTCGGCCTTATCTGGGACAAGAGCGGAATCGCTCTGGGTGGGGTGCATCGCCTGGCCGGGGTGGTAGACTCAGGCTACAGGGGAGAGGTCAGGGTGGTGCTAACCAACCTGGGCAAACAGCCTTTTGTCATCGGCAGCGGGATGAAAATAGCTCAGATGCTCATTCAACCGGTACAGACGGTGGACATCGTCGAGGTGGATTCGCTCGACCGAACCACCAGAGGAGAGGGCGGCTTCGGTTCGACCGGGCTGTATTGACCCGGCTTCGGGGCGGCCAGCGCGGCCCGGATTCTGATTATCTCTCTTAGGGGCAAAAGACAGAAATCCCGGTCCGAGCGGGATACAACCCCTTTTCTCCTGAATCCGTGTTTTGAAGATGACCGGCTATGAGCTCTGCCCGTTAGGGGCAGCGGCATTTGTTATTGATATTTCCCCATTATGTAATTCTGGAGATGTTCAATGGTAATCTTCTGGCTGGTGATGACCGACTTGACCACGTCGCCTATGGAGATGACCCCGATCAGCTTATTTTCCTCAATCACCGGCAGATGGCGGATTCTTTTTTCGGTCATCAGGGCCATGCATTCTTCGGCGGTGCATTCCGGGTTGACGAAGTAAATCTGGGTGGTCATGATTTCTTTGACCGGAGTTTCCAGCGAGGATTTTCCCTTCAGAACGACCTTACGGGCGTAATCCCGTTCCGAGATCACACCCACCACCTGTCCGCCTTCCACCACGATCAGAGCGCCGATTTCCCTGTCGGCCATAATTTTCAGGGCCTCATAGACAGTGCTGTCCGGCGAGACTGTCCAGACCTGTTGTCCTTTTTCCTCGAGCATTTGCTTAACCGTGATCATTCTCCCTCCTTGATAAGAAGCCTGGCTGCCGAATCGGGAGCCCGACGCTATCTATATATTAGAATCCACACCCGGTGTCAAATCAGGGTTAATCAAAATAGCCGGTCAGGTCGTCGCGATTCAGCTTCTGCTCCAAGGCAACTCTGGCCACGGCCCTGGCCACGCTGCGATGCAATCCCCTGTCCAGGGCGTTGGGCACAATTTCTCCGGGAGGAGCGTAATCGGCTATGGCCCGGGCTGCGGCCAGCAGCATTTCTCTGGTAATGCGGGGCACATTGGCGTCCACTGCCCCGCGGAAAATACCCGGGAAGCCCAGGATGTTGTTGATGACCTTGCCGTCGGCGGCGTAGGCGGCTCCGGCGGCCAGGGCTTCTTCCGGTTCAATTTCCGGGTTGGGGTTGGACAGGGCCAGGATGATCTGGCCTTTTCTGACCAGGTCTTTCTTGATCAGGCCGGGAACCCCGGTGGTGGCAATGACCACCTGGCAGGAGGACATTATTTCTTTAAGGTCAGCCGCCAGACCGCCGGCCTGCTGCAGGCGGGCGCTGGCTTCGGGATTGATGTCGGCTCCTTTAACAGGTTTGTCCAGGAAAAACATCAACATCCGGGACAGGGCCAGCCCGGCTGCTCCCAGGCCGATGACCCCGATGCAGCTTTTCTTTAGGTCTCGCCCGGTGACTCTGGAGATGTTCATCAGGGCGGCGGTGACCACACAGGCGGTGCCGTGCTGGTCGTCGTGCATGACCGGGATGTCCACCCTGGATTGAACCTGGTCTTCAATGTAAAAGCAACGGGGAGCGGAAATGTCTTCAAGCTGGATGGCGCTGAAGGTAGGGGCGATATTGACCACGGTCTCGATAATCCGGTCCGGGTCCTTGGTGTCGAGCAGAACCGGAACGGCCGACAGCCCGGTCAGGGTTTCCATCAAACAGGCCTTGCCTTCCATTACCGGCATGGCTGCCAGCGGTCCGATATCTCCCAGGCCCAGGACGGCGCTGCCGTCGGTAATGATGGCCACCAGATGCCGGATGGCGGTATAACGTCTGGCCATGGCCGGGCTGTTCTTGATGAGCAGGCTGACTTCGGCCACTCCCGGGGTGTAGACTTTTCGCAGAACGCTGATGTTGTTGATTTCATACCGGGAGCGAACGGCGATTTTGCCGCCCTGGTGCATTTCCAGGACTTCATCCCGGACTTCCAGCAGTTCGGCCCGGGGATATGCTCTGACCGCTCTTATTACCCTTTCCAGGTGGGCTTCGTCGTCGACGAAAATGGTGATGTCTCTGTCCATATAGTTGGTGCCCATATGGATAATCTTGATTTCGCCCACGTAGGCCTGTTCGGCTCCGATGGCCGAGAGCAGTCCGCCGAATATCCCGGGCTTTTGCAGCAGGCGGCAGCGCAAGGTTCGGACTAATTTATCTTCCCACCACATGATTTCTCTCCTTCTTTTCGGCTGGGAAACCTAATTATATAACTTTTTGCCCGGGGGCGGTATGGAGGCGCTTTAATTACTTTTGATATTTTCGGGCCTTTCGGGATCGGGAACATAATGTCAGGCCTTTAGCCTTGAGGAAAGTTACCCGAATAATAGGGGACCTGGCCTGCGACCCGAAAACCGGCTGGGCCGGATGACTGATCTTAATCGACGAAGGTCGTATTGAAATCGGTCGGAAGTCAGAGGAGGGGGCTAAGAGCGCGGCTTTAAGACAGGATCTGATATGAACAGGCAGCCAAAATGATCGGCCGGCCATCTTCCTCAAACCGGTCGGGTTGATAGAAGCGGCCCTTGTATAGTCGGGCGCGGGCTTGTTATCAAAAGAAACTATGATCATTTCCATATAAAAAAGGGGAGGCCCGAGCCACGGCCCGGCGAGGCTTTAAGAACAGGTTCTTGAGCCCCGGTGTGCTGCTCAGGATTTTCGGCGGCTGAAATGATAGTAAAAAATCGGAATTACTATGAATATGAACAGGGCCGAAGCGGTCAAACCTCCCAGGGTGGCCAGGGCCAGGCTGGACCAGATTTGCCGGCGGCCGGTTTCCAGTTGAATCAGCAGCAGGGGGAGAAGCCCGAACACCGTGGTGGCGGTGGTCATGAAAACCGGCCGAATTCTTTCCCGGGTTCCCTTGACCACTGCTTCTTCCAGGCTCAGCCCGGAAATCTTCCTGGTGTGATTGAGATGGTCCACCAGGATGATGGCGTTGTTGACCACGATCCCGGCCAGAAGGATCAGACCGATGTAGGCGGACGAATCGAAAGGATAGCCGGCGATGACAAAAGCCAGGAAGACTCCGGCCAGAGACAGAGGAACGGCCAGCATGACGATAAAGGGCTGAACGAAAGACTCGTAGAGGGAAGCCAGGATGACAAAGATGATGGCCAGGGCCGCCAGCAGGCCGAATTTCAGCTGGGCCTTTTCCTCGGTAGTCATGAAAAAGCCATATTCCATGGTGGCGGTAAAGCCGGGCGGCAGGCTGAGGCTTGAAAAAATCGCCTTTCGGTAATTTTCGGCGGCCTTGTAAGGTCCTTTGAACTCCCACATCACCGTAATCTGGAATTGCTGATTTTCGCGGTAGATGGAACCCGGGATTTCTTTTTCTTCCACCGCCAGTAAATCACCGACCTGAAGCTGCTCACCGCCCGGAGAGACCAGCAGCGTCTCCAGCAGCCGGTTGAGATCCTGATTTTCGGCTTCGGGAAACTTGATTTCGATGAACCTTTCCTTGCCCTGGATGATGGCCTGAAGTCTGAGGCCGAAGGTGCCGCGAACCAGGCTCTGCAAATGGGAGAAAACATAGTTGGGGTCGAGGTTATACCTGGCCAGGGCCTCTTCTTTAATTCTGAGAATATACTCGGTGGAAGTGACGTCGCCCCAGTAATACTGTCCGGTGATGGACTTGATTTCTCCCACCCTGGGATTTCTCCTGAGTCTGGTCTCCAGGTCGGCGGCAATGTCCTGCAGCTTTTTCAGGTTGTAACCGTATATTCTGATGTAAGAATCAAGGTACCGGCCGGCGCTCATCGAAGAATAATAACCCTGGGGGTCAAACCCGTAGACGCCGATGCTGACTCCGGCAAAGTTGGTGGCCAGCCTGATGAGTTCGTCCTTCAAGATGTAAGGGTGGGCCGACAGCTCGACCTGGGGCGGGAAGGTAATAGTAAGAAAACCCCGTTCGCTTAAAACCTGGCTGTTGACCTGTTTTTCGCAGGGGTAAGCCAGAGCTTTTTCTTCGAATTGCCGGACCAGTTCATCGGTGGCTTCGATCCTGGTTCCGGCCGGCATGGTCAGGGAAACGTTGAGCTGGTCCCTGGAGTACCAGCGGAAAAACTCTCCAACGGTCACGTTTTTCTTAAAAGCGCGGTAGCTGCCGAAGGTAATCAACCCGATTATCAACAGAATTTCTATCGGGTGCTTCAGGCTGAAACGAAGAATTTTTTCAAAAGCAGAAAAGACCCGGTTCTTCTGTTTTCTCTTCCCCGGGTGAAGCAGTCGCGGGCTGAGGGCCGGAATGAGCGAAAAAGAAACCAGCAGCGAGGTGGCCAGGGCCAGGGACATGACTATTCCCAGCGGCAGGTAGTAAATCCGCAGTCTTCCCTGGAAAAACGGAAAACAGAAGAAAACTCCGATGGTGGTCAGGGTTGAGGCCAGAACCGGAGTCAGGACCTGTCGGGCTCCCTCGACCGCAGCCTGTTTCGGGACCAGTCCGGATTCTCTTAGCCTGAGGATGTTTTCAAACACCACTATAGAATTGTCGACGAAAATCCCGAAGCCCAGGGCCAGCGCTCCCAGGGTCAGCATGTTCAGGGAAATCTTGAAAAGATAGATAAAATTAAATGATATGACGGCCGAAAAAATAACCGAGGACAGAATCAGGAGCGAGGGAGAGAGCCTCCTGATGATGATGAAAATCATCAGGAAAATCAGCAGGGTAATGACCGCGGCCAGAAGATATAGATGGCGCAGGTTATCCAGGATTTCCTGGCTCTCGTCGTCCACCACCCGAAAAATCAGGTCGGGCGGCAGATTCTTCTTCACCTGTTCCAGCCGGGCTTTGGCCTGGCGGGCCACCTTAAGGGTGTTCTTGCCCTTTTCTTTGAGCACCCGGAGCATAATCGTCGGCTGGCCGTTGATCCGGTTGAGGTGGAAAATTTCGGCGTATTCCAGGCTGACCTCGGCTACATCCTTGATTCTTACCGGAACCGGGCCCTGGTGGCGGACGATCAATTCTCCGAGGTCTTTCAGGTCGGCCGGAGCCATGGCCACCCGCAGCAGGTACTCTTCCCGGTCTTTCTGGACTCTGGCCGACGGGTAAACCTGGAGGGCCTGGAGCAATCGTTGAATGATCATATAAGGATGAAGCCCCAGGTCCCTGAGCTTTTTCTGGTCCAGGGTCAGCCGGACGTTAAGGTCGGAACCCCCGCTGACTTCCACCCTGGAAACGCCGTCGACCGACCCCAGGCCGATTTCCAGTCGGTCCTTGACGATCTCTCTCAGGGTCTGCAGCGGATAGTTGCCGGAGATGGTATAGGTCAGGAAAGGCCTGACCCTGAAATCATCGGGAATGTAAGGCTCCACCACCGGTTTGACGCCGTAGGGGAGATCGGGCAGAACCCGTCCGATCGCTTCCCGAAGGGCCAGGTTGGCGAATTCCAGGTTGACCCTGGTGTCGAACTCGACCGTCAACCGGCAGGACCCGATATGGCTGGTCGAGCTTAATTTTCTGATTCCCCGCACGGCCAGAACCGCTTCTTCCAGGACGGAGGTGACCTGGGTCTGCATAACCTCGGGCGAAGCCCCCGGCCAGGAAGCGGTTATGTCCACCCGCGGGAATTCCTCCTGCGGGGCCAGTTCCAGCGGGATGTGGAACAGGGAATAAAAGCCGAGGGCCAGCAGAGCCAGGTAGATCATCAGGGTAGCTACGGGTCGCTCGATAAAAAATCTCATCTTGGTTCAACCTGGACCCATTCAGGCCGTCCGTCTCCTGAGCTTTGTTTCCACGAATTCATAGAGGACCGGGATCAGAATCAGGGTCAGAAACAGGGACGACAGCAAACCGCCGATGACGGCGATGGCCAGCGGACGAAGCAGTTCAGCTCCCCGTCCCAGTCCCAGGGCCATGGGAATCAGCCCGGCCACCGTGCTCAGGGTCGACATCATGATCGGCCTCAGACGGGTGGCCGTGCCTTCGATTACCGCCCGGCGCAGGTCCAGACCCTCGCGCCGCAGTTGATTGATGTAATCTATCTCCACGATGGCATTGTTGACCACGATGCCCACCAGCACCACCACTCCGATCAGCGAGATGACATTCAGGCTCTGCCCGGTGGCCAGCAGCAGCAGCACGGTTCCTACTAAACCCATCGGAATAGTAAACATTATCAGGAAGGGGTGGAGAAGCGATTCAAACTGGGCGGCCATGATCATGTAAATTAGAATCACGGCCATCAGGAAGGCCAGCAGCAGCGAGCGGAAGCTGGTGGCCATTTCCTCTCTCTCGCCGCCGAACAGGACGCGGTATTCGGCCGGCAGGTTCAGGGACCGTATCCGGTCCTGAATGTCCGGCATCACCTGGCTGAATTTCCGGCCCCTGAGATTGGCGGTGATAAGGATCTCCCTTTCCTGGTTTTCCCGCCTGATTTCGTTCAGCCCTTCCACCAGTTCGTAGCTGATAAGCTCTCGCAGCGGGATGAGCAACTGCCCGTAGGGATAGAAGGAATCCAGCACCCGGTCGACCGTCTTCCTTGATTCCGGCTCCAGCCAGACCCGGACGTCGTACTTTTTCTCCATCTCCCGGTATTTGGTGGCCAGCGACCCTCTGATGGCCTGGACCAGGAAGCCGGCCAGCTCCCCCGGCGAAAGGTTGGGATACCGGGCCAGCGCTTCGCTGTTAATTTTTATTAAAAGCTGAGGTTTGCCTTTCTGAAGGTTCAGGTTGAGGTCGGTCAAACCGGGGACGGTCTGCAATTTTCCGGCCAGCTCCCGGGATAGCTGGCGCAGAATTTCCAGGTTCTGACCTTTGACCTTGAGCACCACCTGACCCGAGGTCAGGGCCAGGAATTCGCCCAGAGCGGTCTGTTCCCGGCTGACGGAGTAGGTCAGTTCCGGGAAGCCGGACAGGTATTGTCTGGCGCCGGCCATCAGCCGGTCCAGGGCTCCCTGATTTTTGACCTCAACCGAGACCACGGCTGAATTGACTGAGACATCGGGGCGGAAGGATTCGCTGCTGGAGATTATTCCCACCTGGGAAAAGACTCTCCGGCAATCGGCCTGCTGCCGGAGCCAGTCTTCTATCCGTGAAACTATTTCCTCGGTTTGCTGCAGGGAGTATTCGGCCGGCGTCTTGAGGTTGAGGTTGAAACTTGAGGTTCTGATCGGCGGCATCAGTTCCCGCGGCAGAACCAGTCCCAGCACCAGGATCAGCGAGAACAGAATAACAGCCAGGTAGGAAACAGTTTTTTTGTGGTCCAGGGACCAGCTCAGAAGCAAGCTGTGGCGGTCGGTGAATTTCTGGTAATTCCGGTTAAAGCCCCGGAAAATAACTTCGAAGACAGGTTTCAGCAGTCCGGAAATCAGTCTGAATATCCTGGCCAGAATCCAGCCCACCCCTCTAAACGTCGTCCCCAGCAACCAGAGCAGCAGCCGGACCAGATTGTATAGCAGAAACTTGAGGCTCAGCCAGGGATAAAACCACCAGGCCTTTGACCCTAATTCGGCCTGAATTTTCCCGAAGCCAACCGGCCTGAAAGCGGGAAGAATTCTTTCCGGCCGGGAAATCAATTTCTCACGCGAGGCCAGCATCGGCAGCAGGGTGACCGAGACCAGCAGGGCGGAAAGCAGGGTATAGGTCACGGTCAGAGCGGTATCTCTGAAGAGCTGCCCGGCCAGGCCTTTCACGTAAATAACCGGCAGGAAAACCACTATGGTGGTCAGGACCGAAGCGGCCACCGGACTGATGACCTCCCTCGTGCCCTGGCCGGCGGCTTCTCTGACCGTTCTTCCCAGCTGACGATGCCTGAAAATGTTTTCTGAAACCACCACCGCCGTGTCGTCCAGCATGCCCACGCCCAGGGCCAGGCCTCCCAGCGACATCAGGTTCAAGGTCAGGTCGCGGAGAAAAAGGATGTTAAAAACTCCAATGATGGAGATGGGAATGACGGTGGCAATTATCAGCGGGGATTTCCATTCCTGGAGGAAAATCAGCAGCGTCAGAAAAGCCAGAATAGCCCCCTGGAGAATCTCTTCCCGGGTGGAATCGATGGCGCTCTGGATGTATCCGGCCTGCTCGGAGATAATTTCCAGGTTAATTTCCGGATTTTCTTTTCTGATTTGTTCAATAACCTGCCGGGCGTCACGGCTGACTTTTACGGTGTTGGTCCCGTACTCTTTTCTGATCAGGAGTCCGATGCTGTCCCGGCCGTTCAGACGGGTGGTTCCCTCGCGTTCCTTGATGGTGTCCACCACCCGACCGATATGCTTCAGCAGGATCACTCCGCCGTCGCCGGTGAACTTGACCGGGATTTCTTCAATTTCGCTGACGGCGTTGAACTCGCCGGCGATTCTGAGGGAGTAGATGAATTTTCCCTTGCGGATGGTCCCGCCCTGCAGACTGCGGTTGAAGCCGGCAATTTTTTGAGAGACGGTTTCAATGTTTAATCCGAAGCCGGCCATTTTTTCCGGGTCCACTTCCACCTGGATTTCTCTTTCCACTCCGCCGGTGATTTCCACGGCGGCTATTCCCTCAATCTGCTCCAGTCTGGGCTTGATCATCTCCTCGGCCAGTTCCTTGAGTTCCAGCAGGCTTCGCTCGCCCGTCAGAGCCAGGATCATGATCGGACTGCTCTGGGGGTCGAGCGAGATGATGACCGGCTTTTCGCATCCTTCAGGCAGGCTGTCGGCGGCCGAGTCCAGTCTCTCCCGGGTGTGGAGCAGGGCAAAATCCATGTCGGTTCCCCAGGTAAATTCCAGGCTGAGAAAGGAAAACCCTTCCCTGGAGACGGATTCTACCCGGCGCAAGCCTGGAATCCGGCTGACTGAAGTCTCCAGGGGGACGGTGACCAGCATTTCCACTTCTTCCGGAGCCACCCCCGGATACTGGGTGATGACCGATAGCCGCGGGTAACTGATCGAAGGCAAGAGGTCGATACTGAGATGGCTAAAGGAAACCACCCCGAGCAAAATGATGGCGGTAAAAAACATCAGGGTGGTGACCGGTCGTTCGATGGAAAATCGGGCCGGGTTCATTTGCGCCTCTCCCGCAATCGGTTGGTCATTCAATCACCCGGACCGGCGAATCATGGGCCAGTGTCAGGTGTCCCTCAACGATAACCTGTTCACCTTCCTTTACACCGTCCAGAACTTCCACCGACTGTTCGTTTTCCTCTCCGGTCTGAATATAACGCCACTTGGCCAGTCCGTTTTCTATCACGAACACCAGCGGTCGGCCGCCCCGGACCAGGACGGCTGCCTGGGGCACCAGCAACCGACCGGGGAAAACCTCGGAAACTATTTCCACCTCGGCATGCATCCCGGGCTTTATTTCTCCCGAGGGGTTATCAAGATGGAGGAAAACGCCGCAGGTTTTTTCCGCCGGGTTGACCAGAGGGCTGATGGCTGCGACCCGGCCCCGGAAGACCTTGCCCGGATAGGCTGAAAACCGGACGTCGGCTTCCCGGCCGAGCTTGATCTTGCCGATCAGGGTCTCCAGCACCCGGGCTTCTATTTTCAGCTGGCTGAGGTCGACCAGGGTGCAGATTTCCCGCCCGGCTTCGATGTTTTCTCCAGGCGCGACTTTAATCTGGGTGACCACTCCGGAAAAGGGAGCGGTGATCCTGGTCTTTTCCAGCTCCATCCTGGCCCTTTTGACGTTAACCTCAGCCTGGGTTAATCCTTTGGAAGCGGCAATTATCTCGTCTCTTTTAAGCCCGCTGCCGATGAGCGCCAGTTCGTATTCGCGGCGGACACGGTCCAGCTCTTCCTGGCTCAGCCGGCCCTGGCGGTGGGCGGCCTCGGCCCGGAGAAATGCCTCCTCGGCCTTTTTCAGCTTGTCCAGGTCCTCACGGTTCCCGGACAGATCAGGCTGCTGGAAAAGGCGGTCCAGGAGAAGCTCCGACAGGGCTTTCAATCGCGACGCTTCGTCCTGTTCCAGTTGCAACCGGTAAGGGGTGTCGTCCAGCTCGGCCAGGACTTCTCCGGTCCGCACCGAACGACCTTCCTGGATATTTAGTTTTTTCAGCACGCCCCGGACCTCGGCCTTGAGAATCACTTTTCTCTCGGTAAAGACCTCGCCGGGCGACTTAATCCTTTTTTCCAGGTCGGCCACCTTGGCTGTGGCCACCTTGACCGGCAAAGGCGAGGCTGCGGTCTGGGTCTCTGAGGCCGGGGGAGCGGACGGAGTTTCTCCGCCGCCCCCGTTCCCCGGGGCCGATTTCTTGAAAAGCAACCAGCCGCCCAGGACTAGGGCAACGGCGACCATAAGAATAATTGCTATAACCAGAGGCTTTAACCTTTTGCTCATCTTTTCCGCCTGTACTGGATTAAATTTACATTACTTTAATACGACGTAAAAAGTCAAAAAGTTATATCACTGAAGCCCCGGGAGCGGGAACGGCGGCAAATTATCGGGGAAATGAGATTTTTTTGCCGAAAATGGATATAATATCGATTCTCGAATATCGTCCCGGCCGAAATGGGCCTTAAAGCTGTTAGAGCAGCCTGCATCTGTTTGGGCTTATTTTAGTTTATTATAATTGATAGGGCGAGCGGGTTGAATCGACCCAGACTTGCCCGGCAACGATATCAGGAAGGTTGACCATGAATTCAGGAAAGAGAAAATCGGCAGCCGCCGGCAAACTTTTCGGGCCGCTTTTTTTGATGGCTTCGGTGATAGCTCTGGCCTCTCTTCTTCTGATAGGATTCAGGGTTGTTCCGGCTGTTCCGTCGGCCGGAAAATCAGCCTCAGCTTCTGGAGTCGCCATGGCTGGCATTTCTCTTCCCTTCGTGCCCAACGAGGGGCAATGGGACAGCCGCCTGAAATTCCGGGCAGAATTGTTCACCGGGGCTATGGACATTACCGACCGGGAGTTGATATTCAGCCTGCTGACTTTTGACCGCGGACAAGCCGGCCGAACCGTCAGGGAAACGGACTTTCAGGAAGACAATCGGTCGGCAGCCCGGTTTCTGGTCTTAAAAGAGAAGTTTCTGACTGCCGGCGGGCAGGAGTTATCCCTGTCGCCGTCCGGCCAGTACCCGACCGGCACCACGGTTTCTTATTTTCACGGACGGAATTCGGGCTCCTGGAAGAATAAGTTGTCTGCCTTCAATTCTCTCCGACTGGGCGAAGTTTATCCGGGAATAGAAATTGAACTCAGAGCCAGGGGCGGAAACGTGGAGAAATTTTTCTATCTGCGTCCGGGTTCCCGGATTGAAGATATAAATATTAAGGTGGAAGGGGTGGAAGCTCTTCACCTTTCGGACCGCGGCCGGCTGGTTCTGTCTTCGTCGGCCGGTCCTCTGGAAATGATAAAACCGGTCGGCTATCAAGAAATCGATGGACGGCGGGAATACGTGGAAGTGGCTTATGAGCTCCGGGCCCGGGACGAATACGGATTTAAGGTCTGCGGCTCCTACAACCCGGATTACACCCTGGTCATCGACCCGGCTCTGAGCACGCTTTCCGCCTCCACTTTTCTCGGCGGGACTGGAAATGACCGGGGATACTGTATCGGCGTCAATGCCCAAGGCCAGGTCTATGTGGCCGGCTACACCGTATCGGTATTTCAGTCCGATTTTCCAACCACGACCGGAGTTATAGATACTTCCGCCAACGGCAGTTATGACCTGTTTATTTCCAGGTTCAATAATTCTCTGACCGAGCTGGAAGCATCGACTTACCTGGGCGGCTTGAATGCCGATTATGTCAACGGGCTGTCCATAGACGGACAGGGCAATATTTATCTTACTGGCATAACCTCGTCCAGAGATTTTCCGGTGACTGCCGGAGCTTTCCAGACGCAATACCAGGGCGGTGAATACGACGCCTTCCTGGTCAAGATTTCTCCGGACCTGGACCTGCTGCTGGGCTCAACCTATCTCGGCGGAAGCGGGACCGATTACGGAGCCGCTCTGAGTCTGCTTCCGACCTCTGAGGTTCCGGTTGTGGTCGGGATGACCGATTCCGCCAATTTCCCGGTAACAGAAGGAACTTTCAGCACGGTCCTTAAGGGGGGCCAGGATGGTTTTGTGGCCATCCTGGCCGGCGGGCTCAACAGCCTGACCGCGGCCACCCTGATCGGCGGCAGCGATTATGATATCATTTCAGCCGTGGCCGTCGATAGCCTGGGCCATTTCTGGCTGGCCGGGCGCACTCGCTCCGCCGATTTTCCGGTTACCGGCGCAGCCTATGACCAAACCTACAACGGCGACTATGACGGTTTTGTGCTGCACCTCAGCCCGGGGTTTGACTTTATTTATTCCTCAACCTATCTCGGCGGAAGCGGAGCTGATCATCTCTATGGCCTCGGACTGGATGGCCAGGTGAATCCGGAAGTCTATGTTGCCGGGTACACCGATTCAAGCGACTTCCCGGTGACCGAGGGAGCCTACGACACCACCTTTTCTGGGCTGACCGATATTTTCGTCACCAAGTTTGACAATTCCCTGAGTTCCCCGGTCGGGTCGACTTTCGTGGGCGGCGTGTCCGATGACCGCTGCCGGGCTCTGGTGGTGGATGCCCTCGGAAATCCTTATCTTGCCGGCTGGACCAGGTCGGCCGGGTATCCCATCACCGTCAATACCTACGACCCCAGCCACAACGGCGGCTGGGATGCCGTGGTTACCAAGCTGTCGGTCAAACTGGGAGCGGTTCTGGCTTCCACCTTTCTGGGCGGGGCGGCTGATGACCTGGCTTACGGACTGTGCCTTGACCCCGCCGGCAATGTCTATGTGACCGGATACACTCAATCCTCGACTTTTCCGGTCACTGAAGAAACATACGATGAGGAAATCAGCACCACCGACGTTTTCGTGGCCAGGTTTGCCGCCGTAGGCAGTTATCAGCTTCAGGTTAGCAGGACAGGAACGGGAAGCGGGCAGGTCAGCAGCCAGGACGGCGGAATATTCTGCGGCCCGGATTGCTCCGAGCAATATGATGAGGGGTATAAAGTCACCCTGACCGCCACTCCGGACGAAGGCTCGGTTTTTGGCGGCTGGAGCGGAGATGTGACCGGCCCCGACAATCCGATCAGCATAACCATGGATTCTGATAAGACGGTCACGGCTAAATTTGTTCCGGCCGAAGATACCTATACCCTGACCATTCTAAAATCCGGTCCCGGCAACGGCACGGTAACCAGCGAGGACGAAGAGATAGATTGCGGGGAAGTCTGTTCGGCCACCTATCCGGCCGGGACGCTGGTCAAGTTGACGGCCACGCCGGATGAGCTATCCGGTTTTGACAGCTGGCAGGGCGATATTTCCGGAACAACCAAGACCATAAGCTTTATAATGGACGGCGATAAAACAGCGATAGCAGTTTTCGGGCCCTATCCGCTGGCCGACATGGCTGGAGAGTGGAGCAGCCTGAAGGTTTCCCGACTTCTGGGACGAACCATTATCCTGACCGGTTTCTTGAAGATGATCAACGACGGAGACGGAGAACTTAAAGGAAATTACAAGATTTCCTATTATCTGTCACCCGACGGTCAGAGCCTGGGCACCCTTCTGGAAACACGAAGTCTCAGTTACAATCTGGCCGCCAATTCCACCAGGATTCTGGTCTTTGTCCAGTACCTGAGCCAGAATCAGAATCCCATCGGCAAGTACCTGATTGCGGTCCTGGATGTAGACAATGAAATAGAAGAGAAGAACGAAAATAACAATCTGGTGGTCTACGGTCCGATTACCGAATCGACCGAAAACGGGACCGAAGGTCAAGAACAAAAGCTGGAGATTAAAAAACTATCTGAGGCTATAAAGAATAAACTGGGAAAATAACGCCTTATTGTGGAGGCCAGGATGAAGAAGATAAGAGCGCTGCTGGTGGCTTGCTTGGTGCTGGCGGTTGCGGCCGTCGGGGCTGAGCCCCGGTTGGCTTTTTCGCTGCGGGGAAGCTATTACGTTCCCTCATCCACCACGTTTAATAAGGAGTATGTACCGGCGGTCAACGCCAGTCTGAAACAGCTGTCGGATTTCCTGGCCGACCTGGGATTATCCGGGACCAGCCGGAACCTGTCCGAAATCAGCGGAACTTTTTCCTTTGGCGGGGAGCTGGAATTCAAGGCCGGACCGCAATTTTTCATTGCCCTGGGGGCTGAATATATTTTCAAGAATCTCCAGACAGAGTTGGCCGTCTCCGGAACCGTCGAGCAGGTAGCGATTGATGTCAATCAGCAGGGGAAAGTCGGATTGTCGAGCCTGCCGTTGCTGTTGACTATCAGGATCAACCTGCCCATCACCACCGTCCGGGTTTACCTGGGGGGCGGAGTCGGTTACTATTTCAACCGGGCGGTGATTACCGAAAGATGGCTCTGGCAGGAGAACCTGATCAAGGTTTCTGAAGGCAGCCGAAAAATTGTGGCCAGTGCTCAGAACATCTTTCCTCACGCTAACCTCGGAGCCGACCTGGCGGTCTCGTCTCGCTTTTATCTCAGCGGCGATATTAGAGTGCCCTTCGGCACGATAAAGGCATTCAAAATAAAAAGCGATTCGCTCGATTCCACCACTGTCGGCCAGAACCTGACCTTTATCAATTCAGACGGGCTGGAAACCGATTTTAAGTGGGAGCTCATCGGACCGGTCATCTCGGTCAGCCTGAAATACAAATTCTGAGGTCTGTTTTCCGGCCGGCGTTTTTCGGTCTGACCGGCTTAAGTCCTTTTCTAAATCCGGATTTTACCGCCCGGTTCGGCCGGGGATTGAGTCTTTCAAGCTGACTTTCAGAGCTGATCCGGGCCGCCCATCCTTCCCGAGAAAGCATCCTGTTCCGCCCGGGCTTTTTGCCGTCCCCGGCTGAATTACATCCAGTAAAGAATTCTGTTGATTTCAGAATTTGTTTAATGGTATATAAGAACCGGAAGCGGGGCCAGAAGGATTGGCTGGCAATCGGGCGGGTCAGAGGAGGGAAGATGCCCGGAGCAGGCAAAAAGATTTTTTCCGGTCAGCGTTTTGAAACCACTATCGCCATCATCATCGTCCTGTCCATTGTGGCCACCAATATCCTGGTTCATTACAAGCCATACCTGCTGAATTTTTTCTTTCTGCCGGTAATCTTTTCCGGCTATTACCTGGGCCGGCGGCGGGCAGTGACCATAGCCGTCAGCTGCACTCTGCTGGAAGCCCTTTACCTGGTTTTTTCGCGACAGGTTTTCGGAATCCAGCTCGGTCTCAGCCGGGATGATCTGATTTTCCTCGTTTCCTGGGCGGTCTTCCTGATTCTGACTGGCTGGATTGTCGGGGTGCTTAGTGAAAAGAGGGAAAAAGAGGTCTTCAACCTGAAAAGAGCCCATGCCGGCATCCTGTCCATAGTCCTCAAATACCTGGAGGTTGGAGAAGAGGGAAAATCCCAGGCCGAGCAGGTCTCGGAGCTGGCCGGGAAAATTGCGACTGTTATGGAGATCAACAAGGTCGAAGTGGAGAACATAAAATCGGCTGCCCTGCTGAGCGATATCCCGGAACTCCAGAATTGCCTGCCGCTCTTCAGCCAGACCACCCGGTACATGGAGCGGGAAAGCCTGGCCCAGCTGCAGTTGAACGACCGGGAAAAAATCATGCTGAAAACGGCCGCCCTTATCCTGACCGAGATTCAGCCTCTGCTGCAGAGCTTTTATGTCCATTATCGTCAGAGGGCGGGAGAGCTGGATAAAAGCCTGAACTCGATCCCGCTGGGGGCCAGCATCATCGCCCTGGCTGAACTCTATGTAAGAATGAGCCGGCAGGGCAGGGTAAAAATCGGGCCTGAAGAAATTTCTTCTTTCGAAGATTTACAAAGATTCCGAGGCCGCTATTTTCCGGATAAGGCAGTGGAGGCTTTACAGCTTGTTGTCTATTAAAAGTGCGAGAATAAGCCGGCGGGCCCTGAGACCATGGTTCCTCACTCTTTAAAAATTGCCGGCCTCGACCTGGCCGGCTCTCAAAATCGACCGACCGGCTTCTGCCTGGTTAGAGACAGAACGATTTTTACTGCCGTTCTTTTTTCAGACCAGGAGATCAGCCAGGAGATTAGAAAAACCGCCCCGCGGGTTGTGGCCATAGATGCCCCGCTAAGCCTGCCGCCAGGCAGGCGACATATCGAAGACCGAAAAGGAGGTCATTTCCGAAGCTGCGACCTGGAACTGAGAAAGAGGGGCATCCGGTTTTTCCCGATAACGCTTGGTCCGATGCGCGGTCTGACGCAGAGGGGGCTGAAACTTAAGTCGGAATTGAGCTGGACGGGGCTGGAGGTGATAGAAATTTATCCGGGCGGAGCTCAGGATATCTGGGGTCTGCCCCGGGCTGGCAGGGACAGAACCAGGCTGGCGCTGAGTCTGAAAAGGCTATCCGAAAAAGAATTCGGGCTCAAGTTGAACCACAGGGCAAAGCCCTGGCCGGAAATGACGGCTGACGAGCTGGACGCGGTCACCGCCGCTCTGGTCGGCCTCCTGTATATTCAGGGGCGGGCTGAACTCTATGGAAAAGGGAAAAAGATAATAGTTATGCCGCCTGGAAACAGACCGTGATAGGGGAAGGACAGGGGGATGGGCGGCACCGGGCACAGAAAACAACCTTCAGGAAAAAACGCAGGTTCACTTCAGGGAAAACATCACTGATCTCTTTCCGTTCTGACAATCTTAGCCGCTTTGAGCTTCCCCGCATGGAAAATCAAAAGCCGGACTGTCAGATCCTGAAAAGATAGGATACCTTGAGGGTGGTGGAATGTCCCTTTTCCGTTTCCAGCAGCTCCCGACGCTGGCTCTTCTTAAAACTCAGTTGAATTATGCTCCCGGCGCCGAGGTAATATCCGGCCAGAAAATCGAAGCTATATTGATTCTCCCTGGTTTCGCCGAGCAGTATAGTGCTCAGAAAAAGCTTATGGGTAATCTGGTAATGAAGGGAAGCTTCGTAGGTCAGTCCCTCAAACACTTCTTCTCCAGTCGCGGAGAGGAGCTGCCGGATGTAATCGGCTCCCAGGGACAGCTCGATATTGCTGCGAGGTTTTAACGAGAGGCTGCCTTCCAGACTGAGCTGACTTCCCGGCAGGGCGGCGGTGAAATCATCGTTATAGATGCCTCTTTTCTGCCAGCCGCCTTCCAGGCTCAGTTCTTTGAGGAAACCGCCCCTTTCCCAGTCAAAATCGAAATGGAAGCCATAATTTTTCAGGAATTCTCCGTTCCAGATAAGCTCATCTTCTGAAGAACGGACCTGGTACTGACGGCGGCCGGTAAAGATTCCATAATGAAAATCAATCCGGTTGAAGAAATTCCAGAACATCATGAATTCCAGTTCTTCGCTTACCCGGCGTCCGTGCGAGTCTTGGCCGAAATTGCCTGAAATATCCCAGCTTAACCTCTGAACCGTGCCCCGATTATAACGCCAGGCGTAACCCAGCATAGTTTCCAGCGACTGGAAATCCACCCGCTCTAAGTAGCCGGCCCGCAGCCTGGCCTGGTCTTCTATCCGTTCGAAACCGGCCTGGAATTGCAGCCCGGCGTCGGGCTCACGTTGAAATTCAATCTGATGGATACCGTTCCTGGAATTGTCTCCGGCCGAGTTAAAACAGAAAATGCTGGCCCCACGCAAATAATAAAAGTCCTTGAAGTTGAAGCTGTAATCCAGGGCCAGGTTATGGCTGGTTGAGTCGAGCTCGTCCACTCCGGTGTAATAAATCCCGACCTGGGAGTTCTTGAATATATCCCGCTTCAGGCGGAAGACGCCGAATCTGGAAGAACCGTAATCTGTCTTGTTAAGGGCTCCCAGAATCCCGAAGGAATAAGCCCCGGTCTTTCCCGAAATCTTGGCGGCCAGCCGGGGATCTCGGATCCGCCGGGAATAGAAAATCCGGGTGCCGGTGGCCAGGCTGAAATACTGGCTGCCCTCGTTAAAAAACGGGCGGTTTTCGCGGAGATAGTTTTCATAGGGGGAGAGCTGGTAAAGAAAAGGGTCGGATTCCACCTGACTGAAGTCCGGGCTGGCGGTGACATCGAGATAGAGGTTGGGCTGGATACCGTATTTAACATCAACTCCGGCGGCCAGCTTGTCGTCTTTTTCGCCCGACCAGCGGGAAGAGCGGACACCGGCGTAGGGGAATATTTCCAGGTTGTGGCCGGCTTTTATTCCCCGCAAGCCTCTCAATTCAGCCATCTGCTGAAGACGCGGCAGGTCCCTTTTGACTTCGGTCCAGTAATCGGTTTCGTTCAGCCGGTGGATATAACGGCAGAAGTTTATTCCCCAGACCTGCTCGGAGGCGGTGGAGAAACGAAGCGATTTGAAAGGTATGGCTATCTCGGCCGACCAGCCGTCATCTCCGATTTTAGCTCCTGATTTCCAGATGGTCTCGACCGAATTCTTCTGGATCCCTCGGGGATTAACGGTGAAGGAAATGCTGGTCCGTCTGTCATTATAGGTATCCAGAATAATCTGGATGGAATCGTTGTTTTCGAATTCGTTTCTGGGCGTCAGTTCGGCCCAGATCTTGTCCGGCTGGGAGTCCTTCATCAGAAAGGCAAAATACAGGTATTTGTCGTCATAACAGACCCAGACGTAAGTATCCTCGGAGGCCGGCGCTCCGTTAACCGGATTATACTGAATGAAGCCCGAGACCGGAGCCTGGTTCTGCCAGCAGATATCGTCCAGGAGGCCGTCTATCCGGGGCGGATTTTCGGTCTTTTTCATTTCCAGAACTTTAGACCTTTCCTGGGCGGAAGAAAGCCAGGTCCAGGTCCCCAGCAGCGAGGCCAGAAAAAGGAAAATTGCTGCTGTCCTCCCGTGATTATTTGAACGCAGCTTCTTCGGCATCATTTTCCTGTTTCGACGTTGAGCCGGACATTTTCTTCCCTGTCAGATGGATTTTACCGAAATCATCCCGGATGGCAAATAGCAATTTTGGGCTATTATTCTCAGCTCACTCCAGCCTCAATAGATACTGGTCCAGCAGATAAGAAAGGTTAAAACGGTAGCCGTAGGCTCTAAGAAACTCAATGATGGTCACAAAATCGGTTTGACCCGAGCGGTGCTGTTCCAGAAGCCTCAGAAAATGCTTTCTTTCTTCGGGGGTCAGCCCGGGAGAGGCATATCCGAACATGTGATTCAGGGCATTAAGCAGGTTTGATTTTCTAATCGGCCGGCTTAGAATTCGATAAAAGACCTTCCGGTAATTTTCGATTGTTTCTCCGGAGTGACCCTTGCGGTGCGCGGCCAGAATTCGGCCCAGAGTTTGCAGGTCTTTCTGGCAGATAGACATAAGCAGGTACTTGGCCCGGGAATGGAAGTCAATCAGCGACTTGATATCCCGGGAGGACTGTCGGAAGAGAAAATGGAGGTTGACCCGGGCCAGAAATTCCCACCTGAGTTCCCGGTTGTTGAGTCGCCCTTCATCGATCAGCGCAAGATGGGGGCGAAGTCTCCTGACGGTGGCCGGAAAAATTCCGTCGTCCTTGCCCAGAATGTTGGTGCCTTCCCGGTTGCCGAAAACCTTGGCCGTCTTAACGCCGCAACTGGGAGACTTGGCTTTAAGGATGAACCCATCCACCTCCGGCAGGCTGTTTATGGTTTTCTCCGAGTACTCGATGAGTTTTTGGGTGACATTAAGTCCCGTCTCCCGCTGAATCACTTCTATCCGGTCGCCCAGCTTGAACAGGCTTACGGTTTTCCGGGGAATGCCCAGGCCGATTTCAACTTCCGGGCAGACGGTAATCAGCTCGAAGCGCGGCTTGAGGGCATTGACGTTGTCGTCGCTGACCGTGCCGCCGTTATAGCGGTTGAAATGGCCGTTAAGGCAGGCGCTGATGACTACCGTCGGTTTCTCCATCGCTGCTAATTATACTTAAATTTCAGTGATTTATAAAAATTATCACATTATCGAATAAGCGCGTTAAGAATGTCGGCGTAATGCCGGTCATCAGAATGATATAAATTAAATGATAAAGCCAGTTAAATTCGATTTTACTGCAACTGGATGATAGCGGAATGTAAGATAAAAATTTGACCGCCGAAAGGCAAACCTGGAGCCAAAAGAGTTTGCCGGTAATTTGAAAAATTTTTAATTTAGGACCCGCAAAACTTATTACGGAAAACTTATTTAAGCCTGAAGGTGACAGAAATGATTTCTATTCTGGCAGCTCTGCTACCAATTAGTATTGATAACCGGCAGCACTCTGGTCCAGCCGCGGTTGCTTTTGACTATGTTTACCAGGCCCAGCTGAAATCCTTTCTCCACCTTCCAGGCATAATTTACCAGGCCAAGGGAAAGTCCCCGAAGGTTGCCCGGAAGGTAGTTAAAAGAGCTTATGGCCAGACCACGGAGGTTTCCTTCTCTGGATAACCTGATGGTGCCACCGGCCAGAAAGATCCCGGTTAAATTTTTCCCGCCAGCGACCAAGCCCGATATGAGTGCTCCGTTGACTTCCGGAGCCCCGGTGCCCAGCCCGGCGGCGGCCAGGCCGGTGACTCTTTTTCCGGCCCCGACTCCGATACCGGCGACAACTATTCCCTTTATTTCTTCGCCGGCTCCGGCTCCGAGCCCGGCCGCGGTAAGGCCGATAAGATTTTCCCCGGCCCCGGCGCCCAGCCCGGCCAGGGTCAGTCCCCTGAGGTTATTTCCGGCTCCGACTCCGCCACCTGACAGGTTCAGTCCGGCAACATTCTCACCGGCCCCAAGGCCGAGCCCGGCCAGGTTCAGACCGGTCAGGTTGTTCCCGGCCCCCAATCCCAGACCGGAAATATTTATCCCGGCCGCATTCCCGCCGGCTCCGGCTCCTACCCCGCCGATATTCAGGCCATAGAGATTGGCTCCGCTTCCGGTGCCGACCAGCCCCAGATTAAGGCCTGAAGCCGTCTTTTCTGCCGCCACGCCAAGCAGGCCGAGCTGGAGACCGTTCATCCGGGCTGCCCCGGGCAGCAGGCCGAAAGACAGGCCATTGACCACAGCCTCCCCGTTATCCCGGCGCGGTTTCCAGAGAGTGAGGTTGATTCCATTTATCTTCTCTATTCCCTTGTCCCGATAATTCAACCGCAGTCCGTTAAACTTTTGCGAATTGCCGAGGCTGATTCCCCAGTGTTTGGCCGGAAGGTTTAGGCTTTGAGCGGAAAGAGCGGCCGTCAGCACCGAAAAGACCATGAGCAACAGGATGAGAAGGCTTCCGGCCCGGGACCGGTTCCGACCAATCGTGGCGCACTGCCAGCGATGTTTCCTTTTCATGAGACTAATCATTCGCTCTTCTCCCAGGTTTTAGATTCAGTTCGGGAATCCGGCCGCGGCCGGAACCGAGAACAAAGTCAATCATAAGCTTAAAAGGCATAAAAATACACATCGGTGTTAATATACGTTTCTGCCCTTCGAAAAGTTCGGAGCGCTGAAATAGACCGAAACAGGCGGAAATCCAGGGGGTGGTGTCGGGTTGCCTAACTATCAGTCCGGGCCGAAAGGACTTGAAAAAATTGCGGCGGCAGATTATAAAAGTTAAAGCCCGATAATAAATAACGAGAGGCCTTCGGATGCTTGATCTGCTGAAAAAGATGACAATCCGACTGAAGATTCCGGTCATTCTGGCTTTACCGGCTGCTTTTCTGGTCTCAGCGCCGGTTGCGGGTTTGACCGGAGGCCTGGGCCTGAGTCTTACCCGGCTCGAGGCCGAAATAAAGAACCTGGCCCGAAACTTTGAATACTGCCTGCTGGACGGTTCAAAGTACAGGCTGAAAGACGGATGGTATGAGTCCGGCTCGGGACCGGATGATTATGTCCGGGTGAAGCTGGCCGCCCTGGCTGTCGGCGACCTTAATCATGACGGTCAGCCCGAGGCTGCGGTTGTTCTGGTTTCCAATTTCGGCGGCAGCGGCTCCTTTTATGAATTAACAGTGCTGGTCAACCGGGGACAGGACCTGGAGCAGACCAATAACCTGGAGCTGGGAGACCGGGTGGAGATAAAAAGCCTGGCCGTCTCCGGGGGTAAAATCAACCTCCATCTGTTGACCCACGGACCGGAGGACCCGATGTGCTGTCCCAGCCAGAAGACGACCCTTGTATTTCATCTGGCCGCCGGCCGGTTGCAGCTTCTGGAAAAAGAATGAAAACCGCGGGCCAGCGCCGATTTGGCCGCAGCCGACTTTGATTTAATTTCAGACGGCCTGTTCAGCGGGTAAGATTGCCTTGTCCCCGGGCGTATGTTTTCTATTTTTAGCCTCCTCTTTCGAGGCGGCGATGGAGGCTTTACTCCAGGTTAGACTCGAATCTGGTCCAGCAGCCTTAAAAGCCTATTCCCAGAAGGACTGAAAAGCCGGTATTACGGGCCTTGTCGGTCGGAACGCTCGAGCCTTCCGACAGGATATTCCCCAGTCCGTAATGGTAGCGGGCATCGGCGGTTATTTTGAATAGAAGAGGAATTTTAATGTCCAGACCAACGCCTCCGACTGCTGCCAGGCAACTGCTCCTGAAATCGTCCTTGATATCTTCCTCTTCAGACTGTCCCATGTAGGTGATTTTAGCTCTGGCCTTCTGCAGGAAGTTATAAGAGGGACCGCCGAATATGTAAAGCTTGACCGGTCCGGCCGGAATGACATTCAGCCTGACCAGCAGGGGTATTTCAATGTAGTCCAGCATAACTCGGACCTGGGCCAGGGAAGCCGGGTCGGAAGGGTCAAGCAGAGTCTGGGCTTCCATTCCGCGGCGCGAGTAGAGAACTTCGGGCTGAATCCCGATCGGCCCTATATTGAGGCTGAGGAAAGCGCCGAAGCAGTAGCCCTGAAGATATTTCTGCCCCGGCATATCAATGGCCGGGCTGAAGACGATTTTGGAATTATTCAGCCCGCCTTTAACCCCGAAGGTGATACCGGCCCTGGCCGGGTAGGCCGACAGGCCCGCCAGGAGAACCATCAGTGAAATGACAATCGCTTTCTTCATCATGACCTCCTTTAGGTAAATCTAATAAATTTAATAAGCCAAAGGCAAGAGAATTCTTGTTCCTGTTGCCAGGCAATATTTTCCGTCCGACATTTTAGTCGGAGAATAATAACGGCCGAGGAAATATTCCGCATTCAGGGGAAAAATTAAAACTATTACACAGTTCTTTCCGGGGCTGACTCTGTCCGCCGGTCTTTCGGGGCCGTCCGGGTTATCCGGTCCCGGCTCGGCCCCGGCATTCATATTTATCCGACCTTAGGTCAGTTAACGATTTTTCCCGAAATTATGAGTATCAGTCCCTTATGATTGACGCTGGTCGCTCCTTCGGTGAGCCTGGAGATTCCGACCACTGTCCGGTCTCCGGATTTCAGGCTTAAGTTGCTGTCGATGAGGTAAAGGGGGTTTATGGGGTTCCAGACTTTCTCTCCGGAAGGCAGAGTTGTTTCAGCTTTTACCTGGCGGAGAAAAATATTTAATTTGATGCTGCCCGGCGGCGGGTCGGATGCTATTTCCGGTCTCAGGGTTATATCAAACTGGTTATTCGGTCCGAACGAAATCATGGATTGCTTACGGTCCATAGCTCTGACCATAGTAGTGTCCAGTATCTCGTAACCCTTAAAGCGGAGCAGCTTTTGCAATTCTTTGATTAGAGGGTCATTTTTGAGTTCGGCATCTATGGTCCCGGCCGATTCAGAAGCTATTATCAATTGCAGGCTAAAGACCATATCCCTGGGCTTGACATCGATCTTCCTGATAACCTCGAGCATCTTTTCCAGGTTTTCCGGATTGTCGGACAGTGTTAAAAAATTGGTCTTATCATCGGCGCTGACCCTGGTGTCTGGTCCAAAATAGGGGACCAGCAGTTTTCTTACCGTCTCGGCTTCGGCGTATTGCAGCTTAACCACCTCCTGCTTAAGGGTCCGGAGTTCCTGCTGTCTGGCCTGATCTGAAGTGTCAGCCGCCAGAAGCGGCTTCGTGACAACCAGACAAACGGTTAAAAGGATTAAAATAAGAAAAAATTCTGGCCGTTTACCTTTTTTCATTTTTTACTCCTTCTAAATTAAAATTCCGGTCAAGGACCCAGACCAGCTGGACCCCCGATTCCGGCAGGACGAAAGCCATTTCTATTCTGTCAGGCGGCGGGGCAGTCGGATTTTCAGCGGTGGTTGATTTCCCGGAAAGCGATTCTTCCCGAATTTTCCTGGTCTTGCCCGCCGCCCCGGCTGAAGTCTCAGCTTCCGCTGATTTTTCAATTAGCTTCTCTGCGGCCGGCGGAGCGGGTTGTCTGGCCGTCGTTTCGGCTTCGGTTTTTTCTTGAGGGCTTTTGGAGAAGGTCGTTTCCTTCCCGGCGACAGCCGTTGACGGCATTTGATGTCTGCCCTGACGAACAAAGATTCCGGTCAGAATTATCAGCGCGATTATTCCTGCGGCCAGGGCCAGGCGAAAAGCTGACTCTCTCCGGGCCACAAAAAACCGGGTCGGGCGGGATTTAACGGGGGGCTTAATTGTGGAGATTCTTGTCATAAGCTCCGACCAGCTCTTTTCATCCCAGTCGGGCACCCGGCTGCGTTCGGCCCGGTCGGCTCTTTTTATCTTCAGGAGCGCCTCTTTCAGGCTCTGGAGTTCATGCCGGCAGGCAGAGCAGCTTTCAAGATGTGTTTCCACCCTGTCTTTCTGGCCTGGTCTGAGGTCGTCGGAAACGTAAAGAGCCAGTTTTTTCTGGATGCTTTTACATTTCATTTGCGTCCCCGTCTTCCGGGCCGGACGGAGTCTGTCCGCCCAGGATCTGTCTTATCTTTTTCCGGGCCGAACTCAGGCTCACCCTGACCGAAAGGCTTGAAGTCTTAAGCAGGCCGGCGGTTTCCCGGATGCTCAGTCCCTCAAGATCTCGCAGAATAAAAACCTGCCTTTCCCTCGGGCTTAGCCGGCTGAGGCAACCGTTGAGGTCCAGGTTGAGGTCAGATTGCCTTTCTGTTGTCGGTTGTCTGGATGAACTGCTGTCCGCCCGACCCGACTGCGGGTTATCCGAGGCCTCGGCTTCGATAGAAATCCGCCTGGCGCCGGTTTCCAGAATTTTCTTTCGCTGCCAGTCCTTAGCCAGGTTGGCGGCAATCTGGAAAAGCCAGTTCCGAAAATTCCTTTCCTGGTCGAAGCGGTCAAGATACCGGAAAGATCTTAAGAGCGTCTCCTGGGCGATGTCCATGGCCTCTTCCATATCTCCGGTCATTCTGTAAGCCAGATGGAGAAGAGAACGACGGTAGGGAAGCACCAGTTCCTCAAAAGCTGAGCTCTCGCCGGAAAGGGCTTTCCGCACCAGCTCTTTTTCTCTTTCATCCATCTACCTATCTATACCACCGGTGACGGATGAATGTTAATAAGAAGATGGAAGGAGCGACGATTCTAAGCCGGACAACACGGAGAAAGTGGATTAATAAGATAACAACAAGCTAATGACCGGTGGTCAAGACTTTAAAAACGGCGGGATAGCAGGAAAAAGTTTAGAGGAAAGAGAATAAATTGCTATGCCGGCACAATTAGTAAGCATTTCCCGACGGCTGGTGGCGTTTGTTAAAATTTTGCATTTATGTAATATTTTCCTTCGGAGATAAGTTTGGACAATATGGAGAGCAAGTGAGTAAAGCAGCAACCAGGGGCTTATTAACATCGTTTATTTTATTTGCCGGTCTCCTGCCGGCGTTTCCCGAATTTTCACTCCCGGACGATGAATCAGGGCGCCGGGTTCATCCGGCCTGCCAGCCTCTGGAAATAACAAAACCGGGTCCGTTCGTTCTGATGGCTGACGGAAGTCTGGCCACGGTTGACGATCGCGGTTTTTATCTCAGCCGGGACCGCGGGAAAACCTGGACGGAACCGATTTTTGTCTGTTGCGGTCTTAATCCGGCCGAGCCGGCCTCTTATTATCTTCTGCGGACAAAAAATAATGTTATTATCCTTGTCTATCTAAATTTTGAAGGGAAAAAATTCAGCTGGGACACCGAGAAAAATGAACCCGGAGACTGCCGGCTTGAAGTCTGGTCGATAAGAAGTCTCGACGGCGGTCGCACCTGGATTGACCATCAGCGGATTCTTGAAGGTTATAACCCAAATTTCTTCGGCCTGATTCAGACTTCATCCGGGCGGGTGGTGGTGCCCCTGCAGCATCTGGTCTCCGACCCGGGCAGACTGGTCGTCTGTTCCTTTTATTCGGACGATGACGGGAAGAACTGGCGGCGCAGCAACTGGATAGATCTCGGCGGACACGGCCACCACGACGGCGCCTTCGAGCCGACGGCGGCCGAACTTCCAGACGGCCGGGTGTTGATGCTCATCAGGACCGGGTTTGACCGGTTCTGGCAGGCCATCTCGGAGGACGGGAAGTACTGGCGGACGATTCAACCTTCATCGATAGAGGCCAGCAGCTCGCCCGGCTATCTTCTGAGACTGAGAAGCGGGCGGCTGGTTCTGGTCTGGAACAGGCTCAACCCGGAGGGCAGGGTCTGGCCAAAGACACGACCTACGCCGTTCCATTCTGAACTTCCAGCTTCCTGGCATCGAGAGGAGCTAAGTATTGCCTTCTCCGAGGATGGCTTTAACTGGTCGGAACCTGTGGCCATAGCTAAGCAGCCTGGCGGACAACTTAGCTATCCGTATGTTTTTGAGCCCGAACCCGGTGTGCTCTGGGTGGTGGCCGGGTTTGCTTTTAAGAAACCCTGGGAAGACCCCTGGCCGCTTCGCCTTGAGCTCCGGGAAAAAGATTTTATTGCCGCTCCGAAAAGAAAAACAAAATAATAAAAGGAGGAGATCAGTATGAGGCAGAAATTATTCCGGTTTATTGTTTCCGTGGCTCTGATTTTTCTGGTGGTCGGGCCGGCTTCGGCCCAGGCGAAAAAACCGAAGATATATATTTCGGTTGATATCGAAGGCATAGCCCATGTGGTCAACGCTCAGACCGCTGCCGGTCAGTTTGATTATGAGCGCGGCCGGAGGCTGATGACGGCCGAGGTCAACGCGGCCATCGAAGGTTGCCTGGCGGCCGGAGCCGGAGAAATTGTGGTGTCGGATTCCCATGGTAATGCCCAGAATATCATCCCTGAAGACTTGAATGAGAAAGCCTATCTGATCAGGTCATTTCCTCGTCCGCTTCTTCAGATGGAAGGAATTGATTCCAGCTTTGACGGTGTAATTTTCATCGGCTATCACCCCAGAGAGGGGACTCCTGAAGCCAACCTGTCCCACACCATCTGGGGGACCAAGTTTGCCGAAATTAAAGTCAACGGCCGGGTGGTTTCAGAAGCCCTGTTCAACGCCGCGGTCGCCGGCCATTTTGAGGTTCCGGTGATACTGGTCTGCGGCGACCAGAATGTGGTGCAGGAAGCCAGAGAGAATTTTCCCGGAGTGGAAACGGCAATGACCAAACAGTCGCTCGGCTTCCTTTCAGCCATGTCTCCCCATCCGAAAGCGGTTCAGGCGGAAATAAGAAAAAAAGCCGAACAGGCCGTCAGGAAAATAAAAGAAATCAAACCCTATAAGGTTCAGAAGCCGGTTCTGCTGGAAATTGCCTTCAAGAATATCTTTGATGCCGAAACCACTGCCTACCTGCCCTGGGTCAAGAGAACCGAGGGCAAGGTCGTCCGGGTGGAATTCGTCGATATGCTGGAGGCCAACCGTTTTATAACCGCGCTTTTTGCCATCAATAATCGCACCTGAAGAGCAGAATCATTTATTGCCGGATAAAAAATTTATTGGCCCCGGGTCGCAGCGGGGTAAACCGAAAAGTAGAAAATCGCACCCAGCCTGAAACTGAGCTTCCGGGGATCGACTTCGGCCAGGCCTGACGACGTTTTGACCGGGCCGTTTGAATTGGAATTTGCCATCCGGCCGGTTTTGTTATAATTATCTGGAAGAGTCCGGATATATTCATCCCGGCAAGAAAGCAAGATGACTATTTTTATTCTGTCTGAATTGTTGACGGTTCTGCTGGCCTCAATTCTGGTGATCGTTCTGTTCCACCGCCTGAAGATTCCGGCCGTGGTCGGCTTTCTGATTACCGGCATCCTGATCGGACCCGGCGGACTCGGACTGGTTAAGGACCTGCGGGTAATAAATGCCCTGGCTGAAATCGGAGTGATGATGCTCCTGTTCATCATCGGCATCGAGTTTTCCCTCGAGCGTCTTAAGAGAATCCAGCGCTATTTCTGGTTCGGCGGCAGCCTGCAGGTGCTATTGACCATCCTGGTTGTCGGGCTGATGTCCCGGTTGCTCGGGGCCAGGACCGAGGAGGCGGTTGTCTTCGGGTTCCTGGTGGCTTTGAGCTCGACGGCTGTAGTGTTGAAGTTGTTGTCCGACAGGAGACAAATCGATGCCCCGCACGGGCAGATTTCCGTGGGAATACTTATCTTTCAGGACCTGGCCCTGGTGCCGATGCTGGCTCTGGTTCCGCTTCTGGCCAACCTTAAATCAGTGTCGCCGGCGGCGCTCGGAGGCCGTTTTTCCCTTAGCCTGGCGGCGGTGGCCGCAGTCTTTTTCCTGGCCAGGAACGTTATGCCGGCGGTGATTTCAGTTATCGTCAGAACCAGGATCAAAGAGATTTTCCTGCTGTCGGCGCTGCTGGCCTGTCTGGGGATGGCCTACCTCACCTCATCGCTCGGGCTGTCGCTGGCTCTGGGGGCTTTTCTGGCCGGGGTCATAATCTCAGAATCTTATTACAGCCATCAGGTGGTTTCCGACATTCTGCCTTTCAAGGACGTCTTCAACAGCCTGTTTTTTGTTTCCATCGGTCTTTTGCTCGACACCCGGATGGCCTGGAACCTCGGCTGGCGGGTGCTGGCCGTGGTGGCCGGCATAATTCTGATCAAGCTGAGCATAGTTTTCTTGACTGTCAGGTTGATGAAATTTAATGCCCGGATTTCTCTGCTCACTGCGCTGGGCCTGGCCCAGATAGGTGAGTTTTCCTTTGTCCTGGCCGGGGTTGGCCGGGACAACGACCTTCTGACAGGACAGATCTTCCAGGTTTTTATGGCTTCTTCCGTCCTGACCATCCTGGTTACTCCGCTGCTGATGGGAATAGGCCCCGTGCTGGCGGCCAGAATTCGAGAAACAGCCGGCCGTCCGTCCGGCCTCGAACCTGCCGGTCCAGAGAGTTTATCGCCGCAGGACCACGTAATTATTGCCGGGTTTGGTCTGAACGGCCGGAACCTGGCCCGGGTGCTTAAAGAGACCGGTATCTCTTATCTGATCATTGAGATAAATCCGGAGACCTTCCGAGCGGCCTGTCAGGCTGGTGAACCGATTATTTTCGGGGATGCTTCCAGCCAGGTTATTCTGAATGAGGCCGGCCTGGCCAGGGCCCGGGCTCTGGTGGTGGCCATTTCCGACCCGGCCGGTGCCCGACGAGCCATCAGCACCGCCAGGAAACTGAACCCGGAAATTTTTATAGTCGTCCGGACGCGGTTCGCTTCCGAAATAGAAGAGCTGTACCGTCTTGGGGCCAATGACGTCATTCCGGAAGAGTTTGAAACTTCGATCGAGATCTTCGTCCGGGTTCTGGAAAAATACCACCTGCCGCGCAATATCATCAACACCCAGGTCCAGATCATCAGGAGCGAGAGGTACGGAATCCTGAGGGGAGCCCGGTCTTCATCCCGGAGGCTCTCTGATAAAATTTACGACTATCTGGAAGCCGGGGTGGTGGAAACTTTTCTCGTCCCGAACGGCTCCTGGGTAGCCGGCCAGACTCTGGGAGCAATTGACCTTCGGGGAAAGACGGGGGTTACAGTCATAGCGGTGGTCAGGAACGAGAAGACCCACAGCGGCCCGGGGGCTGAATTCCGCCTGCAGGAGCGAGATGTCCTGGTGCTGGTGGGCGACCACCGGGCCATGGATGAGGCCTTTGCCTATCTGGAAGAGGGCCGGCCGGCCTGATAATTGGCACTGGCGACAATCCGGAAGAACTTAAAACTGCTGCCGGGCTGATAATTTTAAGGCTTCGGTTTTCCCGGCTCTGAAAATCCCGGTTTTCTCAGGCGCGGGTTAGGAGCCTTTTTAATACGCCTTCAGCCTGGGTTGCCGGGTCTCGGTTCCGCCTTTTCCTGACGGGGGGATTGCAAAAAAAGAAGCCCATCGTTTATACTAACAAAAGTTTGTTTGAGGGAGAATTTATAGAAATGCCCCTTCAAAAAACAAGAGCCATAAAATCCATCGATAAGGATAAATCCGGGATCAAATTTAATGCCGACACTGTGCGTCTTCTCCGTCAGCTTCAGGAAGCGGCCGACAGAGAAAACCATCTGGAAAAATTTCTGGAAGAGACTTCCCGTATTTTAAGTCAGGCATTTAAGCATGGTCGGGTGACTATCTTTCTGTACGATGAAGAGACCCGGGAATTATTTTTTCTTCGGGGCTGGATAACCGATAAAGGAGAATTTCCCGAAGGCTACAGGCAAAAAATAAATCTGGGACTAATGGGTAAAGCAGTCCGGAGCCGGAAGCCTCTCGTAGTTAATGATGTCTCGGAAGATAAAGATTTCCTTTCCGTCCCCGGCCTGAGGGCCGGGTCAGAAGCCTGCTTTCCGATAATTTTTAAGAGACAGATTCTGGGGGTGCTGGACATTATCGATGAGAGGAAGAAGGCTTTTAAGCCGGGCGAGATTGGTTTTTTGAATTTTTTAACCCGCTTCCTGGGTTCAGCTCTGGCCGAGCGGCAGAAAGCCAGGGCCATGACCACCCAGGCTGAGAAAAACATCTTAATACTTGATGGAATGCGCGACGGCTATTATGAGGTTGACTTGAAAGGGCGGTTCACTTTTATTAATGAGGCTCTGGCCGCTGCCTGGGGACGAAGCCGCCGGGAGATGCTGGGAAAAAGCTACCGGGATTTTCTGGAGGCCGATAGCATCGACCGGATTTTTTCTATTTTCAACGAGGTTTTTAGAACCGGCAGAGCCAGACTCGGTCTGGAGGCTCAGGTCCGGGATGTCAGGGGAAAGAGACACATAATAGAATTTTCTGTCTCTCTCTTGAAGAACGAAGCCGGCGAACCCTCAGGTTTTTACGGAATAATTCACGACATCACAGACAGGGTCAGGATAGAGCAGGAACTCAGAGCGGCCAATGCTCGATTCCAATCTTTGCTCGAGGCCCTGCCTGACGTCATCTATTTCAAAGACCTGGAAGGCCGGAACCTGATTGTCAACCGGGCAATGGAAGAGCTGACCGGGTTGACCCGGGATAAAATAATTGGAAAAAAGGACGAAGAAATCTTTCCGCCCGAACTGGCTCTTCAATGTAAACAATCGGATTTCGAGGTTATGAAACAGAAGAAATCCCTGAAATTTTATGAAAGCCTCACCGATAAAAACGGCCGGGAAAGATATTTTGAGACCATCAAGTCTCCGGTCTTTGACCAGGCGGATAATCTAATTGGAATTGTGGGCATAAGCCGAAACATTACCGAACTGATACAGGCCGAAGACAGATTGAAAGAGAGCGAGAGGAGTTTCAGAAGCCTGTTTGAAAATTCCACTTTGGGGCTTTACCGGACCTCTCCCGACGGCCGGATACTGCTGGCCAATCCGACCCTTATCAGAATGCTGGGCTATGATGGCTTTGAGGAATTAGCCGCCCGCAACCTGGAAGAAAACGGCTTTGAACCTGGTTATCCCCGGAAGATGTTTTTAGAAAGAATCGAAAGAGAGGGTGAAATAAGGGGACTGGAAGCGGCCTGGCGAAAAAAAGATGGTTCTTTTATCTATGTCAGAGAAAGCGCCCGGGCGATAAAGGATGAGACCGGGAGGATTATATATTTTGAGGGAACGGTCGAAGATATAACGGAAAGAAAGGAAGCCGAGCTGAAGCTGGCCGCCCAGCAAGAATTGTTTCAGACGGTTCTCGATAGCGCCGAGGATATTATCTTCATCATGGATAAGGCATACCGGGTTCTGCTTTTTAACCGGGCAGCCGAAAAATATTTTGGTGTTTTGCCGGAGAAAGTGGTCGGAAAATATTTTGGCGATTTTTATCCGGTTGACCTCTGGCCGGCGGCCAGGGAGAGATTTGATAAAGTCTTTCGGGGAGAAACTATTCGGGAAGACATCCAGCTTGATTTGAGAGGCCGGAAAATGATTCTGAGCTTAACCGAGGTTCCGCTCCGCAACGAAGCCGGAGAGGTCTACGGTCTCTGCGGTATAGCCCGCGAGATTTCGCGTCGCGTGGAGCTGGAAAGGGAGCTTGAGTCCTCGCTTAGAGAAAAGGAGGCCTTACTGCGGGAAATTCATCACCGGGTTAAAAACAATATGCAGATTATCTCCAGCCTGCTCAACCTGCAGGCCTACCACGTCCAGAATCCGGAGCTGACCTCTATTCTCAAGGACTGCCAGAACCGGATCAGGTCAATGGCCATGATCCACGAACATCTTTATAAGTCAACCAACCTGGCCCGGATAGATTTTGCCGATTACCTGAACCGGCTGCTGCTTCATCTTTATAATGTTCACCGTCAGAGCCGGGAAAAAATTGAGCTGGAGACCGAGCTGCAGCCGGTAGAAATGGAGATCGGGACGGCCATTCCTCTCGGTCTGCTGGCCAGCGAATTGATCTCCAACAGTTTCAAGCATGCTTTCCCGGGCGGGCGGACCGGCCGGGTCAGAATCATTCTTCACTCCGTTCCCCCCTCTGGCTTCAGGCTGGAGATAAGCGATAACGGGGTTGGCCTGCCCGATGACTTCAGCTTTGAGCAAACACGGACCTTCGGAATGCAACTGGTCGTCCTGCTGAAGGACCAGCTGGGAGCCAGGCTGGAGGTGGACAGGAAGTCGGGAACCCGATTCATAATTTCTTCTGCCTGAAACCGAACCGATGGCCGAGAAAAATAAAAAAGCCCCACGCTTTCCCGGCGCAGGGCTTTTTCCCTGAAATTTCGACTTGCTTTCGGCTGCCTTATTTTTTCTCAGAAGGCGATTCCGACGGTGGCCGACCAGACACCGTTCTTGACATCCGGCTGAGTGCCCTCTTCGATCGCGGTCAAAACCTTTTTCAGTCCCAGGCTGTACCTGACATCAATCATAAAATGACGGCCGAAATCCAACCCGGCTCCGAAGATGGCGCCGTAATCATTTTTTTCTAAGATGCTTTCTTCCAGCGGAATATCTTCGCCGTTAATCTGGAGTTTTTCCTTGAGCTTGAATCCCACCGAAGGCCCGGCAAAGATAGCCGGCTGAACACCCGGAGTGGGGATTCTGATTTTCAGCAGCAGGGGAATTTCCAGGTAATCGCCGTAGAGTTTCCCGGTATAATCACCGAGCGGGTCGGCTATCTGGGAGCCCTTCATGGTGTACAGGAATTCCGGTTGAATGGTGACGATTTTCCCGATGTTGATAGCCAGAAAGACTCCAGCCACCAGTCCCACTTTATTCTTGATGGTTCCTTCCAGGTCCTGGACATCGGCCCCGGTTAACTTGGCCGCATTGCCTCCGCCGCGAATCCCGAACTGGATACCGGCCAGGGCAGCGGTTTGACCGGCCGCCAGGCACAGAAACAGGGCAATCAGCAACGAGGTAAAAAGTTTTTTCATATAAACCTCCTTCTTAAATGTCAAAATCAATATAAATCCGGTGGCGCCTTCCGTCCATGCCCCTTAGGGGTGAATTCCCGGGCTAATTTTGGGGTATGAGAATCTATGCCCGTCCCTGTGGCAGGCCTCGTGGTCTTGGCTCAGGGCGGTTAATGGGGTAAAATAACCTGAGATAAAAGCCCGGGAGGTGTTTATGAGCGACAGAGATATCAGGGTTACCTTTGAAGGCAACCTGAAGGTGAAAGCTGAATACCGGGGCCTGAGTATCCTGACCGACCAGCCGACCCATGCCGGCGGAGACGGCTCAGCGCCCGCTCCCTTCGACCTGTTCCTGGCTTCGATTGCCACCTGCGCCGGCTATTATGTGCTGGCTTTCTGCAGACAGAGAAGCCTGCCCACCGAGGGGATTTACCTTACGATGTCAACTGAGAAAGGCCAGGCTTCAAAGATGATCGAAAAGATCAGGATAGAAATTCACCTGCCGTCCGGCTTTCCGGAAAAATACAGAGAAGCGGCGGTCAGGGCTGCCGACCAGTGCACGGTTAAAGCCCATATCCTTAAAGCTCCGGCTTTTGAAGTGCTGGCGGTTCATGACTGAGCCCGGGGCAGATGACCGCCGGAATTCTGTCGGGAAGGCCGGGAGGCAGCCGTCATTTCCCGGCTGAGAAGCTGGTCATCCTTTCTGTTTCATTTTTTGCTTTGCTGTTGCTTTTGGACCATTTATTCGGCCATAACCCTGAGGTCTTGCTGCTCCCGGCCAGCCTGGCCGTAATTCTCATTTTCTGGTGGCTTCCCCGGGGGCGAAAGAAATACGAGCCAAATCCGGTCAGGCTCTTTGTTTGTTCGGCTCTCTCGCTGGCCGGTTATGCTTATCTGTACAAGCTGGCCGGGGCTCTGGTTCATTTTTTGCGGCGCCCCTGGCAGGACGAGTTCCTGGTCAGTCTGGATAGAATCATTTTCGGCTTCAGTCCCAATCAGGCGCTGAGCGGCTTTCAGCCGGCCTGGTTGACCGAACTGATGATGTTTGCCTATCTGGCCTACCTGCCGCTGGTGGTCTGGCTGGCTTATGTGCTTTTCCGAAAGCAGGGCCAGGCCGGTCTTCAGACTTACACTTTCGCTCTGGGCCTGGCCTATTTGACCTGCTTTATCCTCTTTATTCTGGTGCCGGCGGCCAGTCCGCGTTTTTATTTTGAAGGCCTGGTTCCCGAGGGCGGCTGGCTTTTTAGCCGTCTGATGAATCTGGTGGAGACTTCGGCCCAGTATCGCGGCGGCTCTTTTCCTTCGGCCCATTGTGCCGCCGGCACGGTGATGCTGTATTTTGCCCTGAAGGCTGGAAAGAGGGTGGCGGCGGTCGTTGTTCCTTTGATTCTGTTGTTTTTTTTAAGCACCGTCTACGGCCAGTATCACTACGGGGTGGATGTGCTGGCCGGCGTTCTTATCGGCTTGCTGGCCATCCCTCTCTCGGCCAAGATGCTGCGCGGTCGATTGCCGGGTCAGGAGTGAAATCCGCAAACCCGGTTATTCGGTCAGCGCCGCCGGAGAAAATTTTGAGTAAAAAAAGAACCGCCTCCGGTGTGATTTCCTGTCTGCAGTCAAAAAGTCCTTTAACCCCTTGTTCTGTAACCCAGCCAGCGGCAGGTTAATTCCAGACCGGCCTCCAGGCCTCGCGGCCGGTAATCCAGTTCACTCCGGGCCCTGTCTATGGAGACTTCCCAGTTCTGCAGGAACGTCCGGACCCAGTCCTCGGTGATCAGCGGATAAATCCCGAACCTCCTGGCCTTCCAGCTTTCCAGCCGGGCCAGGGCCAGGGCCCGCTCGGGCTTTATCATCAATCGAAGCGCCCGGCGGCCGGAAAGTGCGGCCAGCAAGTCGTAAAATCCGGAAAAAGAAATATTCTCATCGCCCAGAAAATAAGCCTGACCCGGCCGTCCTCGCGACATCAGCAATTTCAACCCCCTGACCACATCGGCCACATAGACATAGTTGCCCCTTTCCTGGCCGCGATTTAAGAGCAAACACAGTCGGAACTTCAGATAGTAATTGATCAACCTGGTAACCGAATTGGCTTCTGACATCCGCCCCGGGCCGTAAACTCTGGTCGGCCTGGCAATAACTATTTCCAGGCCGCCGCGCAGATAGTCCGGAATGATTTTTTCCGACAGGGCTTTACTGGCTTCGTAGGCGGTAAGGTAAGGGATGTGGTCGCGGTTTCTGTCTTCTGTCACCGGGCCGGAGTCTGAAGGGCCGCTGACCACGGAAGAGCTGACGTAAACCACCCTTTCCAGGCCGGCGGCCAGGGCAGCCTCCAGGACATTTCGAAAACCTTCCACGTTTATTTTATAAAACGACCTCCCGTCCGGGGCCCAGTTTCTGGCCAGGGCGGCCAGATGGTAAAGCCGGCGGCAGCCGGCCAGGGCTTTTTTCAGGCCGGCCGGGTCCAGTAAATCAGCCTGAACTGCTTCTATCGAAAGCCCGGCCCGGTGGGGCGACTTCCGGGCAGTCCTGACCAGGAGGCGAAGCTTTTCTCCGTCGCGAAGCAGGCTCCGGACCAGATGCTGTCCGATAAAGCCGGTGCCTCCGGTTATGGCCGTAATCATTGTTTCTGCCTCTCTCTGAATCTTAACGGATTATAGATTTAATTCCACCCGGCGACAACTTCCGGTGGACGCCGGGCCGCGGTTTGTGGATAATCAGGAATGAAGCCATTACCAACCGGAGGTTTAAGATGAAAGCCAAAAAAATCGTCAGCGTTCTGGTTTTCGGCCTGCTGCTTTTTTCGCTGCCGGGTCTGGCCCAGGAGAAGTTTTCCGGAAGTTCGCTCCTGGACGACCTGGCTCGCCTGAAAAATTATCAGCGGCTGAGGATTTCCAGCTATGACCGGAGCGGCAAGAATAACGATTCTCTCAAGATTCAGCCCGGAGAAACCGCCGAACTGGCCAGGATCGAAGGGGCCGGCATTATTACCCACATCTGGATCACCGTTTCCTGTCCCGACCCGATGATCAGACGCAATGCGGTTCTGCGCATGTACTGGGACGGAGAGAAGAATCCGAGCGTCGAATGCCCGCTGGGGGATTTCTTCGGTCAGGGCTGGGGCGAGAAGTACAACTTTGTCAGCCTGCCGCTGGCCGTGTCTCCGGGCAACGGCAACGGCCTCAATAGCTATTTCCCCATGCCCTTCAGCAACGGAGCTCTGATTACCCTGGAAAATCAATCGGAGCAGCCCATCAACGCTTTCTATTACTATATCGATTACGAAAAACACAGGACCCTTCCGGCCGACCTGGGACGCTTTCACGCCTTCTGGAACCGGGAACTGACCGACCCCGGAGCCGACGGCGAAAATGAGTGGTCGGTTCTCGGGCCGCAATCGCCCAACCTGGACGGAGCCGGAAATTATGTCATCGCCGACATCGAGGGCAAGGGCCAGTTTGTGGGCATCAATTACTATGTCGACAATCCTTCTCCCATGTGGTACGGCGAGGGCGACGACATGTTCTTCATCGACGGAGAGAAATGGCCGCCGTCGCTTCATGGAACAGGGACCGAAGATTTCTTCAATTCGTCCTGGAGCCCGAAAGAGATTTATCAGCATCCGTTTTTTGGCTATGCCCGGGTCAACCACGAAACCGGCTGGCTGGGGCGGACCCACTGCTACCGCTTCTTCATAGAGTCGCCCATCACCTTTGAAAAATCGCTCCGGGCCACCATTGAACACGGGCACAACAACTGTCTGGTTCTGGACCTGGTAACCGTGGCCTACTGGTACCAGAAGGAACCGCACAAGCGCTTTCCGGCCCTGAGACCCAAGCAGGAGAGACAGAATATGCCGCCCGTAGGAGTGGTGGAAATTCATCGCTGGCGGGAAGCCTGGCGCCAGTCGCAGGGCGGCGGCAAACTCTGGGGCAACGAAAGAAAGGAAGAAAAGAAATAACCGGCCGCAGACCGGCGCCTTCCCTGCGGGGCGCCGGCTCAGGCTCTGGTCTGGTTTTCTGACCCGTCTCCCCGGTTAACCAGGAAGCGGTCGGCTTTTTTTCTGTTGCCGGCGACTCTGATGGCGGCCGGCAGCAGTTTGATGTGCACCGAGTCCATAGAACCCAGGTACTCGCCGTTGTACTGGACTTCAAGTCCCTGTCCTTTGATGACCACTTCTCTGGCTTTAAAGTGCCTGAGCTTTCTTTGCACCCAGCCGAAATAGATAAGGGGAAACAGGAAAATATAGATCAGGGGCGGCATTTCGAAAAGAATGATATCCAGGTAGCCGTCGTCCAGCCTGGCCTGGGGAGCCACCAGCCAGCTGTAACCGAAATAATTGCTGTTTCCGATCACACAGTCGAGAAAATTGCTGGTTACCGTCAGATGCTCATGCTCTCGGCCTTCCGGGTCGACCACCCCCCGCATCTCCAGGATGTTCTTTTTTCTCCTGTAAAAAAGCAATTTACGCGCGGCCAGCAGATGGCCGAACAGACCCGGGACAGAATGCCGCAGTTTTTCTCCGGTGACCGCGGCCGTGGAACCGACGCTGGCAAAGGCCGCCACCCGGTCTTCTATCCGCAGCAGGTCGATAGGAAAAATATCGCCCTGGAGGATATATTTAATAGCCTTGAAGGGGTTGCGGGGGATACCCAGAGATTTGCGGAAAGCGTTACCGCTACCGAAAGGGATGACTCCGAAGACCACCCGGTCCTGCCGGCCTGATTCAAAAATTCCCTGCAGGACGTCGGCTATGGTTCCGTCTCCGCCGACAGCCACCACCAGGTCGGCTGAAGGACAGATTGACCTGGTCATTTCGACCGTTTCTTCTTTGGTTCTCGGAGTGTCAAGGCAACTTCCGGGCAGCTTTTTGACCAGTTCGGCCCGGAGTTTGCGCCGCCTTTTCCAGCGTTTATTGGCAGCCAGGGGATTGATAAGGCAAACTATCTTTCTGTCGCCGCTGTTTTCCATCACCTTAATATCAGCCCGAAAATGTTTAAGGAAACGGTCTTATATATATCACGGGCACCGGGAACTGTCAAAGGGAGCCCGGGGCCGGGGAGGATCGAAAAGGCCATTGCCGTCAACGTCAATGAAAACCGGATTGGTAATGGCATAGGGGAGGGCGGCTTCTTCGGGCTGGCCGTTCCTGGCCGGCTGCTGCACCACGGGATAAAGCGATTGCGTTCCGATAACTTCCACCGCCAGGTAGGCGTCGGCGTCAAGTTCCAGGTCCAGTTTTTTGTTAAATTTCTCCGTTTGGCCGGCCGCGGCTTCAACCGGAAAGACTATTTTCCTCTCTCCGTTGATGATAATTCTGACTTCGCCGACCTCAATCCAGGGCGCCGACTGAACCCGAATTCTGGCTCTAACCTTCCCGTCTCGGTCTGTGAGCCGGTCTCCCGGCTGAAACTTGCCGTTGACCGAAAATTCTACCAGCGGGCCGTTGGTGACGAATGACTGCCCCTTCTTCAGGGCTGAAGCCAGGTCTTCCCAGCTCAGATTCTGGAGTTTCTTCGGGCAGCGGACGACAACCCGCGAATATCCGGGCTCGCCGCCGGCCGCCCCATGGGAGTCGGAGGAGCCGACTGCCGGGAAATAAAACCCCTTATTTAACAGGTTGAGCCAGTCGGTGATGGCCTGGTCATTGCCTCGGTGAAAATGGGCTCCGTTCATAATTTCCATCAGGTCAAAGCCCAGTTCCAGGTCGTCCCGGGCTGAGTCGGCGGTCTTCTTATCGAGGCCGATATTTTCAAAATAGCCCAGGTTTCCGGCCCGGGGATGATTAAGCTGCAGCAGGGAAGCCGGGTTTTTCTGGCGGCAGGCCTTGAACAGGTCCCGGACTTTTTCAAAGATTGGAATGATGGCTCCCCTGGTTTTTTCACCGGGCTCAATGGCTATCGGGTAATTGTTGAGGTGAAGATAACTGTTCAGCGGTGTCACCTCGACACCGGGAAAAACCCGAAGGTAAGCCTCGAGACCGAGGCGGTTTAACTCGGGCTGATAATCGGTGACATAATTGTGGTCGGTAGCTATGGCCACGTCCAGATTTTCAGCCACTATCGACCTGAGTCTTTCCGGAAGGCTCAGGCTTCCGTCGGAATTGATGGTGTGAAGATGGGGGTCCACTGAAATATAGCCCTTGAGATTAACCGCCTTTTCCAGCCTGAAGGTCAGCTCGCGGCTCCGGCCCGAGAGAACCTCCACCACCTGACGGTCGGTGGTATAAAGCGGACCGTAGGAAGCGCTCAGCAGGTAGCGGCCGGGGGCCAATTCAATTTCCAGAGGCTGGGGATGAGCATAAACCGAATTCTTGAATCTTTCCCAGCTTCGGCCGCTTAGAACCGGGTTCTCGGGGGCAAAATAGGGGGTTCTGGTTCCTTCCAGGCCGAAGACGGAAATTTTCCCCGGGAGAGGCTTCCCTTTCCGGTCAGTCAGGTTTATCTTCAGTCGACCGCTATCCGGGCAGGTCAATTCGAATCGGTTGTCGGCCGACCTGCTCACCCGGACTACCTTTTCTATCACTGCCGGAAAGAAGTGAGCTCTCAGCCGATAAGTGCCTTCCGGCAAGAGAATTTTTATTCGTTCCTGGCCGCGGCAATAGTTCCTGAAAAAAACCGAGGAGGATAGAGCCTCTTCCGCCACCACTTCGGCCTGAGCTTGCGGACTGTTTTTCAGGCTGATTTCCACCGGCACCGCTTCTTTTTTCAGCAGGCCGTAGATTGTCGACAGCAGCTCGGAGACATCCTTTCTAACCAGGAGGACATAATTAAACTCGACCGTCTGTCCCGGAAGAAGTTGCTCGGGCAGGTCGGCCGGCCGGCTGCCCAGGTTTATCCAGCCCAGGTATAGAGACTGTTTCTGATAAACCCTGAAATTGAGGTCAGGGAAGTAATCCCGATTATAGGGATTAAAGTGATAAGAATGCAGGGCGTTAAAATAAAGAGAAAGCGCCAGCCGCTCTATCGGCTTCTGTCCCATATTACGGAAGGTGCTTTTGATGGAAACCTGTCCTTTTTCGGGGGGGATGGTGTAGGCGGTATTGATGACGGCCTTCTCCCCGCCGCTTCCCTCAAAATCGGCTTTCAGCTCAAGCCGCAGCGTGGAGTTTCTGGTTCTGGGAGCAATTGTCTTGACCACCGTATAAGCAGGATAATAATAGTCAAGGCCAATTTTAACCTGAATCTGGCCGACGACTATTTTATTGCCGGCCGGCGAGTCGGACGGAACCAGAGCCAGCAGGGCCCCCTGGCCGTCAGGCTGCGGATAATAATTAATTTCGGCCAGGTCCCGGGGTCCGGCCGCAATTAGGTATAAATATCGGCCATCGTTAATCAGAAAGTCGCCGGGAAGGGCCAGGGAAGACAGTTCGCCGGGCAGTTCTTCCGGCCGGCTGACTTTTTTCAGCTCAACGGCCGCTTCCAGGCCGACGGCCGGCAATATCAAAATGAGAATGGATAAGACCAGAATCGCTGTTTTTTGGGGCCTCTTCATTACTGCCTCCATTAAAACATCTTAAATCTTAACAGAAAACAGGCTCGTTCATAAATTTATTTTTATTCAGGAAATGATAAAATTAAACCGCCATGTTAAAGCTGCCGGAAAAAATCATCAGGGTCAAAGACAGGAAATTCCTGTTCCGGGTGGAGGACAGCCATCAGGCCGCCGATTATAAAAAATACGAAGATCTCCGCCAGGCTGTCTGGCAATTTGAAGAAGACCACATGGCCGGAACCAGGAATCTGCTCTGCGAGAATTTCTTACACGAGGGAAGCAGCCTCTTCCTGGGTGTCTTCGAGGAAGCCGAAGACGGTCGGTTTATGCTGGACGGGCAACACCTGGCCGGCTTCAGTTACGGCTTCGTGGGTCTCAAGGATAAGTCCCTGGGGTTTGACTGTCCTTCCAACCTCTGGTTCTATTCTCAGTTTCTTGGGGTCAGGCCGGACCGCCTGAATTACGGCCTGGGAATTCTGATTAAAGAATTCCAGCGGGAGGTTTTGCTTCAAGTGCTTCACCTGGAGACGGTGGTCTGCACCTACGACCCCCTGACCGCGGTTAATGCTTACCGCAATGTCCGCCATTTCGGCATGGAGGTTGTGGAGTACCGGGTGGCCCCTTATGGAGAATACGGAGGCCGGCTCAACCGCCGGGATGTCCCATCGGACCGGTTTTTTATGTCCTGGAATTTAAGAGGAGATTTCCGCCCCCCGGTCTCTGACCTGGAGGTCGAAAATTACCTTAAGAACTGGCCCCGGGCGATCCGGGTGGAGTACCGGCAGCTGGAGACAGAAAAAGGCCGGGCCCTCCTGGAAGTGGCCGGGGGTTCGGTTCTTGACCTGGCAGGAGAATATGTGCTGGTTCCGATTCCGGCCGATTTCTACTCGATGTTAAACCTGACTGATGTCAGCGATCCCGATATTCGTCAGATACCGGTCAGCTGGCGTCTCCAAACCAGAGAAGTCTTCCGGCATTATTTCGGTCGGGGCTACCGGGTGGTTGATTTCCTGAAATCTGAAGCCGGGCCGAAAAGAGGTTTTTATCTGTTGCGGGCTGCGCGCTGACTTAAAAAAAATAGTGGCGCCCGGACCGGGCTTTGATATAATCTGCTTCTTTAATCCAGGCCATCAGTGGTGACCTGAACCTGGAAATTGACGGATAATATTGAGGTCGGCCGGCCTGCGGCCGAAGGGAAGGATGACCATGCACACCAGGAAGTCACAAAAAATTAAATTTATGCTGCTGGCGACGGGAATTATCTGGCTCGCTCTATTCCCGGCCTGCCGCCGGGGCGGCGTTGAAGTTTCTCCTCAGGACCTTGAGCTCAGGGCCCGAGAAATTCACAAAAAGATAGTCACGGTTGACACCCACTGCGACACGGCCATGATGCTCCTCGGCGGCAACTGGAATCCTGCCGACCGGCATGACCCGGAGGCCCCGGGCAGCGGCAAGATTGACCTGCCCCGGATGAAAGAGGGCGGACTGGACGCCGAATTTTTTGCCGCTTTTGTCGGCCAGGGCCCCCGCACCGAAGAAGGTTATGCCCGGGCCAGGAAGAGGACTGAAGAGCTTATCCAGGCGGTAAAGAAGATGGTCGCGGACAATAGCTCGATGATCGGCCTGGCCCTGAGCCCGGAAGAAGCTTACAGCCTGAAAAAACAGGGTCGGCTGACGGCCTTCCTGGGAATAGAAAACGGCTACGCCATCGGCCGGGACCTGGGACTGATCAAGTATTTCTATGACCTCGGGGTTCGTTACATAACGCTCTGTCACTCCGCCGATAATGATATCTGCGATTCTTCGACTGACCGGGCCGAACCGGAAGATAAAGGCTTGAGCGACTTCGGCCGGAAGGTGGTTCGGGAGTGCAACCGGGTGGGAATGATCGTAGATGTTTCCCATGCCTCCGACCGGAGTTTCTATGATGTTCTGCAAGAAAGCCGGGCCCCGGTGATAGCCTCCCATTCCTGCGCCCGGGCCGTCTGCGACAACCCCCGGAACCTGAGCGATGATATGATAAAGGCTCTGGCCGCCAGGGGAGGGGTGATACAGATTTGTTTCCTTTCCGCCTATGTCAAGAAACCGCGGCCGAACCCGGACAGGGATAAAGCTCTGGCCGAGTTCCGGGCCAGATATGGAAACTGGCGCAACATCCAGGATGAAGAACAGCGCCGGAAAATTATGGAAGAGATGCAGGAGATCAACCGGCGTTACCCGGCCGACCAGGCCACAGTCCGGGACTTGGTTGACCATATCGACCATGTGGTCAAGCTGGTGGGCGTGGATTATGTCGGCCTCGGGACTGACTTTGACGGCGGCGGCGGAGTTATCGGCTGCAACGACGTCAGTCAGATGATAAATGTTACTGTTGAGCTGCTGCGCCGGGGATACAGCCAGAAGGATATCGAAAAAATCTGGGGCAAGAATTTCTTCCGGGTTTTTAATGAAGTCAGGAAGGTGGCCGGGAAATCGGCCAGGTCCTGAAGCCGGCGGATTAAAGCGTTAATCCGTCGGGCGGTTCCCGGGATGGACTTCAATCGAGCTGATGTGAGCCAATGATTTAAGGATGGAAGCGTAGCCTGTGTCTTCGCCGGTCCATTACCCGGGGATTTAGCCGGCCGGGTAGCCGGTCCGAAGGATGCCAGGCGCGACGTTTCAGGACTCTATTACCGATCCGGTCCTCTTCGTGATCGGGGCCGTTTCCCGGTTGCGGATGATTTTATGAGAAGTTTAGGCTATTATTAATAAGCAATGGAAGGTTCTGTCGGGACTCGCGGGCTGTGGACAGGCCCGGCCGCCATATTTTTCCTGGCGGCCATTCTGGTTCTGGGCGCAGTCCTGATGGCTTCAGTCCAGGAGGAAACACCCAGGCCAAAACCGGGTGGAGAACTGCGAGTCAGGCCGTTTGGTTCGGGCTTGAATACCGACCTGGACCCGGCTGGAAACGGCTATTCTCTGGTGTTGGAAAACCTTTATGAAGGCCTGGTGAGGCTGGACCAGAACCTGAACATCATGCCCGGTCTGGCTGATTACTGGTCAGTTTCCGAAAACGGCAAGAAAGTAACCTTCTACCTGAGAAAGAACGCTTTTTTCCATAACGGTCAGCCGGTGACCGCGGCCGACGTCAAGTTTTCCTTTGAAAGATTATTCCAGCTGAAGAGCCAGCCCGTTTTTTACGAGTTTGCCTCAAGAATAGAGGGTGGAGAGGAATTCTGGAAGGGACTCGCTCCGGAAGTCAGCGGACTCAGGCTAACGGAGGATAAAATCCTGGAAATTTACTGGCTGCAGCCGGGGATTACCAATTTTTATTTCCTGGCGGCCGGCTTTGCCGGGATTCTTCCGGCCGGACCGGTTCAGTCGCAAAAAAAGAGATTTTTCGAGAAGCCGGTCGGAGCCGGACCTTTTAAGTTTGATTACTGGCTCCGGAACAGGAGGCTGGACATCATCGGCATCAGGCTGGTGAGGAACGAGAATTATTTTGCCAGAAAACCCTTTCTGGAAGCGGTCGAGGTCAGTCCTTTTTTTCAGCTGGATGATTTTTTTCAGAATGAGATCCAGGTGATTCCCTATTTGACATTCAGGATATCAAGGGACAGATACCAGGTTCTGGAAAGCAATCTGCTCCAGCTCGATTACCTTTTTTTCAGCTGTCACCGGCCGCCTTTTGACCGACCGGACGTTCGCCGGGCCCTGCAGGCTTTTCTGGAAAAGAGGCAGCTGGCCGGCCTGGCTTCGACCTCGGCCAATTTTTGCCAGGTAATGGACAGCTTTATTCCGCCTTTTCTTCCGGGATTTGTGCCGGAAGGCGTCGGGCGGGAGCAAAACCTGAGCCGGGTATTAAAAGTCCTGGAAGAGGCCGGACTCGGCCGGATGGATAAACCGCTGGTGGTCAACGCCTTTTTCCAGATGACCAACAAAGACCTCATCCCGAATATCTACGGATTTTTAAGAGAAGAGCTGAAAGCGGCCGGAATCAAACTGGAGCTGAAGACAGGCCTTTCGATTGAAGAACTGGTCCGGGACAGCACTCCTTATATTTTTTACCTGGAATGGAGTCCCGACCTGCCCGACCCGGAATTTATTCTTCGGCCGCTTTTTCATTCCGCCGGTTCTCTGAACCGGGAACTGTTCCACTATAAAAACTCTAAGATTGATGAACTGCTGGAACTCCAGAGGAACGGCTTGAGTTTTGAGCGCCGGGTTAACCTGTTCCGGGAAATTGAGAAGATTCTGCAGGCTGACAGTCCGGCCCTGCCGCTTTTTTTCCATAAACAGAGGCTGGCTTACCAGCCCAACCTTAAAAACTTAAAGGCTCAGCCCCAGGGCTTGCTCTGTCTTAATCTCCGGGATGCCTGGATAGACCGATGATCAGAATTCGCAGACCGAGAATCTCCATCGGCCTCCAGCTGGTTTTCTGGACCTCGGTTATTATTCTGCTGTTGATGTTCGGAGTGCTGTACATCATCCAGACCAGGGAAGTTAAAGCCATCTACCAGGAAAAGAGAGAGCGCGGTCTGGTGATGGTCAGGTATATTTCCGGGATGAACCTCAGAAGCCTGGTGCTGGGTGACCTGGAATCCATAGACGAAAACATTTCCGGATTAATCAGGGAAGACCTGGCCTATGTTATTTTCTACGATGCCGACAGCAAGCCGGTAGTGGTCAGCGAAAGCATTGCCGACAACTCCGAGGTCATAAACCAGACCAGCTGCGCCGGGGAGGTCTCTCCGGGCGACGTGTTTTATAATACCATCAGGCTGGGCGGCACCAGCAGCCTTCAGGAAGTCATGGAAGTGGAGGTGCCGGTTTTCCTGCCCGGTTCGGAGAAGAAATGGGGTTCGGTCAAAATCGGATTAAAACTGGAAGACGTTTTCCGGAGGGTTCAGAGAACCAGACTGGTTCTGATGGGTTTCGGCCTGGCCGCCTTTCTGCTCACTGTTCTTAGCGCCAATTTGCTGGCCCGAAAGATTACCCGGCCGATTAAAAACCTGGTCGAGGGCACCCGGCGCCTGTCCCGGGGAGATTTCAGCTACCGGATACCGGTTATCTCCGGCGATGAAATCGGCGACCTGACCCGCAGTTTCAACCACATGGCCGAGGAGTTGCAGCGAGCCCGGGAGCAGATGGAAGAAGCCAACCGGCGATTGCTCCAGGCCGAGAAGCTGGCCTCGATCGGCCGGCTGTCAGCCACCATTGCCCACGAAATTCGCAACCCGCTGACCTCGGTTAAACTGAACATCCAGAAACTGGCGGAAATATCTTCTCTCGATGAACTGGAAAGAGAACATCTGGCCATCGCCCAGGCCGGGATTGAGCAGATTGAGAAGTTCATCAAAGAGCTGCTGAGTTACACCCGGGCTTCCAGCCTGCAGAAGGAATATTTTTCGCTGGCCGAAGTCCTGGATGAATCTCTGAAAATGCTGCAGTCTTCGCTGAGTCAAAAGGATATCAGGCTGGAAAAGCATTATGAGCAGGGCCTTCCGCCGGCTTTCGTCGACGCCGACCGGCTGCGCCAGGTTTTCTTGAATGTCCTGCGCAACGCTTATGAAGCCGTTGACCCGGGAGGCAGGATAGAAATTTCTCTCCGCCTGAATCGGGACGAGGACCGTCCCTGCTTCGAGGTCCGGGTCAGCGACGACGGCTGCGGCATTCCGGAAAAGGACTGGGAAAATATCTTTGAACCGTTCTTCACCACCAAGAGTTCCGGGGCCGGGCTTGGGCTGGCCAATGCCCGCCGGATTCTGGATCAGCACGGGGGCACCATCCGGGTGGTTAAAAAAGAGGGACGGGGGAGCTGTTTTCTGATCAGGCTGCCCTGCCCGGAGAACAGACAGGAGGCTTAATCATGACCCGAGTTCTGGTAATAGAGGACGATTCCCTGGTCAGCCGGACCATTGCCACCCATCTCAAGAAAAAAGGATACGAATTAAAACTGGCCGAGACCGGGGAGGAAGGGCTTAAGCTATACGCCGAGTTTCAACCCGATTTGACTCTCCTGGACGTTAAACTGCCCGACATCAACGGTCTGGAAGTGCTGAGGCAAATAAAGCAGACCAGAAAGAACGCGGCCGTGGTGGTGATGACCGCCTTTGATGACATGAAAACCACGGTTGAAGCCATCAAAGCCGGGGCCTTTGAATACCTGGTGAAGCCGCTCGATTACCTGGAGCTGGACCTGACCATCGACAAGGCCTTTCAGCTCAAAGCTCTGGAGGAAAAGGTCAGCTATCTGATTGAAGAAAAGCAGAGAGAATATCAGATAGACAATATCATCGGCCGCTCGCCCCAGATGCGGGAAGTGTTCAAAATGATAGGCTCGGTGGCCAACACCAGAACCAATGTCCTGATTCAGGGCGAAAGCGGGACAGGCAAAGAGCTGGTCGCCAAGGCCATCCATTACAACAGCCCCTTCCGGGATGAACCATTCATTGTCATCAATTGCTCGGCCATTTCCGATACCCTGCTGGAATCGGAACTTTTCGGCCATGTCAAAGGAGCTTTCACTGACGCCGTCAGTGAAACGCGGGGCAAGTTTGAGATCGCCGGCAAAGGCACTCTGTTTCTGGATGAAATCGGAGACATCTCTCCCAACCTGCAATCCAAGCTCCTCAGGGTCATAGAGACCAGGGATTTTATGAAAGTCGGGGGCGAGAAGATCCTGAAGACCGAGGCCAGGATAATTGCCGCCACCAACCAGAACCTCAAAGAGCTGGTAAGCCAGGGCAAGTTCCGGGAAGACCTGTATTATCGTTTGAAGGTGGTGGAGATAACCCTGCCGCCGCTCAGGGACAGGCGCGAGGACATTCCCGAGCTGGTGGCCTATCTGCTGGAAAAGATTAACCGGGAGCTGAAGAAGAACGTCAGGAAGGTTCCCCCCGAAGTCATGGACTATCTGGTCAACCAGCCCTGGAAGGGCAACGTCAGAGAGCTGGAGAACGCCCTGACCAGAGCCGTCATCCTGGCCAAAGGAGACGTCATTCTGAAGGAACACCTGCCTTTTGAGCCGGCGGCCCAGGCGCAGGACAGGTTTCAGATGCCCAGGGAACTGGTGCCCATGTGGGAGATAGAAAAGCGTTATATTAAGTACGTTCTCGAAGCCACCCGGGGCAGCAAGACCCGGGCCTGCCAGATTCTGGAAATCAGCCGCCCGACCCTCGATAAAAAGATCAAGGATTACGACCTGAAAGTGGAGACTTCCGAATAAGGCCCGGGCCGCTTTCGGGCTTGCCTGTAAAATAAATTAACAGCCTGCAAAATTTATTGCCGGAAGAGACGGCAACCTGTCCCAAACAGGCCGGTTTTTTCCCCTGAAAAATTTTAGCCTTCTGGCACAAAACCTGCTCTATCTATTTTATAAAGTTGTGCCATGCCGGAAAAAAAGATAGTGGTCGTTGATGACGACGAATCCATCAGGAAGACCTTTTTTCTTCTGCTTTCGGATAAATACAACGTTTACCTGGCCCGGGACGCCGGGGAAGCTCTGGCCCGGTTTGAAAAGGCTCCGGTAGACATGATCATAGCCGACCTGAGGCTGCCGCAAAAAAACGGCCTTCAGATGGCCTTTGATTTCAGGAAGTCGGGTTATAACGGCCGTATCATTCTGATTTCCGCCTGCGCCGACCAGGTCCGGCCGGAAGACCTGGAAAAGCTGGGCGTCGACCGGTTGTTCATAAAACCCCTTGACCTCAAACTGCTGACTGAAACCATCGACCTCCTGCTGTCCGGAAACTGAGCCCGAAGCCCGGGTTTTCCTTCCGTTTCCGGTCTTGGCCTCGTTTTTTCCCCCTTGGCCGCATTGTTGATCAAGAGACAGAGCCCCGGGCGTTATTTTCAGGGGAAAGGTTGCGACCTTTTAACCAATCAGACAGGACAATTGCCCGTCCGTCCCTTAAAATATGGGGGCAAAAATGGTAAACTGCCTCCATGAAAGCTGAGTCTGAATGTTATCTCTGCCTGCTGGCTCAGGTGTTGCGGACGGCCGGGGTGCTGGGCCTGGATGAACCGGCGGTCAGGGAATTAACCCGGAAAGCCTGCGCCTTTCTGGCCGGGGCCGATTTTGACCGGACACCGCCCGAGATTTCAGAAGACCTCTACTCTCTTCTGGCCGATTGCACCGGGAGTCCCGACCCCTACAAGCACCTAAAAAAAGAACATATCGCCCGGGCTCTGAAGCTTTATCCGGAGTTGAAAAGCCTGGCGGAAAAATCGCCCGACCCGCTCCGAGCGGCCGTGGAGATCTCTCTGGCCGGCAACGTAATAGATTTCGGGGCCAATTCAGACGAAGACTGGTTAAAAGAAGGAAAATTTCTGTCTTCAGAGCCTCTGGGAATCGATGATTACCGGTTGTTAAAAGAACACCTGGAAAGGGCCGACCGGCTCGTTTTCCTGGGCGATAACGCCGGGGAGACGGTCTTTGACCGGCTGTTTATAGAAGTATCCGGTCGGAGACCGGTCTATGCGGTGCGGGAAGAGCCCATAATAAACGATGCCACTCTGGAGGAAGCGCTGGATTCCGGACTGGCTGAAGTGGCCGAGCCTGTCTCCAGCGGGTGCCGGGCCCCGGGGACAGTTCTGGAACAGTGCCGGCCTGAGTTCAGGCAGATTCTGGGAGAGGCCGACCTCATTATCAGCAAAGGTCAGGGAAATTTTGAATGTCTGGAACAGATCAGGGGACCCTTCTTTTTTTTGCTCAAAGCTAAGTGCCGGGTGGTTTCCAGGCACCTGGGAGTCACTCAGGGAAGTCTGGTCATCATGAGGTCTAAAAATTTTAGCCCCCGGCTTCTGGTTTGATTTCTTGTTTGTGGAGCGTCCCTCTTTTCTCCGGCCTTTTTTTCTCCGGCTATTTTTTCCCCTGGAAAATCTTTGCTCTCGCCGAAACAAACAGGCGGTGATTTAATGATGGCGGCCCGGAGCGCCTCCTGACGCCGGGCGGCAAAGGCGTCCAGCTTTTCGTCTTATTTTTTCTCTTGCTTCCGTAAAATAATTTTACGGCCGTTAAACTTTTTTTAAGTTTTTTTAGCCAAATTACCCCCGGTTAAAGAGAGTAACTCCTTATAAATTCTGGCACGAATCTTGCTTATATAATAGCGGGTAGCGTGAAATGGCTGGAAGAAGCAGAGAAACGAAGACAATCGACAGACAGTTATTATACATAGATACTTTTGCTGGTCCGGGGAGGGAGATATTGGGGTTTGACGGGCTGAACAGAAAGCCAATCTCTCCCTCCCTCTTTGTTTTCAGGTCAGGCGATGAGCGCACCCATAAATTTATAAATGCCTCCTTTTTGCCCTTCTTTGCCCTTCTTTCCATTCCCCCTTCCTTCAATTAAACAGAGGGGTGCACGGCGGCACCCCTCTCTTTCTTTTCTTCAGAGTAAAAAAGATCAAGGGATTTTTTTTTGCTTGCCGGCCGCCGGGGTCAGAAGCCGTTGAATAAAACCCTGATTTTTTCCAGCAGCTCGGATTGAATCCTTTCCCGGTTGGCCGGGGTGAGTTCAAAGACCTTAACTCCAGGACCGGCTTTAATCATTTCCATAAATGGAGTTCCCCTGAAGGCGATGGTGGCCAGAAGATTCCCGGGTCCCTGGATCAGCCTGAGGACGATTTCCCGAAATTTTTCCGAAAGACATTCCATCTTGCCTATCTCATCCACGACTGCCAGCCTGACTTCAGGGCGGAAGAAACTGACCGATTCCAGGAAAGTTTCAAAGCCCTCCAGGTCCACCCGGTATTTTCCGACCCGGTACGGTGTCTTAAGTTCAACATGGCTCAGAATCGCCCGCCGGCCGTCAGGGCTGAGGAGTTCGAAGCCCAGCCTGGTTCCCTTTTCCCTGATTTCTCTGGTGATAAAACCGGCTACCGGGCTCTTATCCGGCAGCCGGTCGATAATGCCGGCCACCAGGGTGGTTTTGCCGGAACCCGGCAGCCCGGTCACCAGCAACTTCAGTCCCTGTTCGGACATATTGGACGGCTTTCGACTTGATTTTGATTCTTCCGATATTAAAGGATAAAGCCGGCCGCAAGTCAAAAAAGCGTCCTCCTCCCGAGGCTTTGGGTCTCGAAATCCGTGACGGTTTTAATTGCGCCGAACCGTCAATTTTATTAAACTCAGACTGCTGACTGATTTTATAAGAGGAAAGCAATCATGATGAAAAAAGCCTTATTTCTGACGGTTCTGGCCTGCCTGCTGTCGGCGCTGCTGGCCCAGGTTCAGGCTCCGGACGGTTATTCTCCGTCCGAGTTTGAAAAACGTCGGCTGGCCCTGATGGAAGCCGCCGGCGACGGGCTGATCATTCTGTTTGCCAGTCCGGGAAACTCCGGGGCCGGACATTTCCGCCAGGATAACGATTTCTATTATTTTACCGGTTGTGAGGACGCTAACGCCATCCTGGTTATGGTTCCGGCCACCAAAGACAGCTATCTCTTTGTTCCCCAGAAAACCGACCGGGAAAAGATGATGGAAGGGGGAAACAGTCTTGATGACCCCGGAGCCAGGGAGAGGCTGCGGCTGAGAGCCATCTATCCGGTTAGCTATTTTGATGAGTTTCTCTCCAGGCTGTCGGGCCGCCAGGATCAGGTGCTTTATCTGAGGCTGTCGCCCGAAGATTCGGTGGGCGAGGCCCGTTCGGAAACAGCTCTGTTCCAGGCCCGCCGGCACAGAAATCCGTACAATGCCCAGCTCAGCCTGAACCAATTCCGGGCCGAGAGGTTTCGCCAGCTTTACCCGGCGGCTCAGTTGAAAGACATTACGCCGCGGATAGATGCGCTGCGGATGATAAAAACCCCGGAAGAAATCGCCGTCCTGAGGCGAAACGGCCGGATTTCGGCTGAAGCCGTCAAAAAGGCCATGCTGGCCTCCAGACCGGGGGCCTTTGAGTACGAACTGGAAGCGGCGGCGGTGGAAGTGCTGCTGAAAAACGGCTGCCGGGGGCCGGCTTATCCGCCGATCATAGGCTCCGGGCCGAATACCTGCATTCTCCATTATGAAAAGAACAACCGGGCGATGCAGGCCGGGGAACTGGTGCTGATGGATTTCGGCGGAGACCTCAATTACCTGACGATGGACATCACCCGGACCTGGCCGGTTTCCGGAAAATTCAGTGAGGAGCAAAAAAAGATTTACCGGGCGGTGCTCGAGGTTCAAAAGGCCTGTATTGAGGCTTTTAAGCCGGGTGTGACCGGGCGGGAGGTTCAGGATTATGTGGCCAGAAAAATGAAAGAGAAGGGAATCGATCCCCTGGGACTGAGAGGAGGCCTGGGGCATCTGGTGGGAATGTCCGTCCATGACGTCCAAACTGCTGACCTCGTCCTCAGGGAAGGCATGGTCATGGCCATCGAGCCCGGCCTTTATTATCCGGAGAAAAACCTGGGCATTCGGATTGAAGATACGGTCCTGATTACCAGAGAGGGCTGCGAAGTCCTGACCGCGGGCGTTCCCAAGGAAATTGAAGAGATTGAGGCCCTTCTGGCCAGGAGAAAGTTCTGACAGAATCAACGGCCATGAGCCTGCCCAAATTTGCCGGGAAGAATAGTGGAGGTTGAGCCGGTTGGACCTGATCGCTCTGTTTTCTCTGTTCGTTTTTTGGCTTTATCTATCTGTCGAAGCCGTTCGCCTGCGGCGGGACATAAAAAATATTCCCGTCAGGATTGCTGTCAGCGGAATCAGGGGCAAATCCAGTCTTACCAGGCTGATTGCCGGAGGGCTGAGGCAGGCCGGATTAAAAGTCGTGGCCAAGACCACCGGTTCCAGTCCGGTTCTCATTTATCCCGATGGCCGCGAACAGGTGATCAACCGTCGCGGACGGGCCACTGTTCTGGAGCAGAAAAAACTGCTGGCGGCGGCTGCGGCCGACAGGGCGGATTTCCTGGTGAGCGAAATGATGAGCATTCAACCGGAATGTCTGAAAGCCGAAGCCAGATATCTTTTACAACCTCAAGTTATCGTCTTCAGCAATTTCCGGGTTGACCATACCGAATTTCTCGGAGAAGACAGAGAGCAGATTGCCAGGAGCCTGCTGGAAACAGTTCCCGCCGAAACCATAGTTTTTATTCCCGAAGAAGAGTTTCGGCCCTGGATGGAGCAGCTGTCCCTGGAAAGGGGATTTGAACTCAAGGCGGTGGCCGGCAGCTCAGAATCGGCTTCTCTATCAGAGATTCTTCCTTACCCGGAATTTGAGGCTAATTCCAGGCTGGCCCTGGCCGTTCTGAAACATTTCGGGGTGTCAACTGAGCAGGCCCGGCAGGGCTGGCTGCGCCTGAACCCCGATTCCGGCCGTCCGAGGATGTGGAAGATAAGGGCTTCCGGCAACAGGTCTTTTTATTTTGTCAGCCTGTTTGCGGCCAACGACCCGGAGTCAAGCTTGATGGCCATGGAACTCATCACCCGCAGGCTGGGCTGGCAGGAAAGTCGGAAAATAGGGCTGATTAACCTTCGCGCCGACCGCGGGGACCGGACCCGACAGTGGGCTGGGTTCCTAAAAAAGGGAGAGGTTGATTTTCTGGAAGCTTTGATTGTCATCGGCCCCGGAGCCAGGGCCATGGGCAGAACAGTGCGGAATTGGGCTCAAGCGGCCGGTTGTGAGTTGTGGATACTTCCTGACCGAAAGCCTGAAGATGTCCTGGAGGAAATAATGGAAGCCGTAAGGAATTGCCAGAAAAGGCTCCCGACGGCAGAAACCAGATGTCTGGTCTTCGGGCTGGGCAACATCGGCGGGTTTGGCCGCCGGTTAATAGACTATCTGGAAAGGACTGCCGATGCCGTCAGAATATAGCTCCCTGTTCCTCGGCCTGGTGCTGGCCCTGATTTACAGCGAATTAACAGGATTTTCGCCGGGCGGGTTAATCGTTCCCGGCTATTTTGCCATTTATCTGGACGAGCCCTGGCGCCCGCTTCTCACTCTGGCGGTGGCTTTTCTGACGGTCGGCCTGTATCGGCTGGCCAGCAATTATCTCATTCTCTTCGGCCGGCGTCGCTTTGTCTTTATGATTCTGACCGGAGTGGTTCTGGCCCAGCTCTGGTACCTGCTTCTGCCGAAGTTCTTCCCGGAACCGGTTTCACTCCGGGTCATAGGCTGGGTGGTTCCCGGACTTCTGGCTTCGAATTTGGAAAGGCAGAAAATCCTGCCGACGCTGGCTTCCCTCATCTTCGTTTCTGTCTTAACCTTCTTTCTGGTCAGGCTTTTTTTCTGATGGGTAACGGGGAAAAACTTCTCAGGCTGGTCGGGCTGGCTATCATCAGCCTGGTCTTTCTCGGTCTGTATTATCATACCGGGCCGGGCGAGAACGAACTGATGAAACCCGACCCGGAAGGAATCGAGGCCGCCCGGTTGATGGCTGAAGCCGAGAGGATCATAGTCGATTGTCAGAAGGACAGAGGAATTCAACCTGAGAATAATGAGTTTGACCCGAATCAGACCGGCTTAATCGGTCTGGAAAACAGCCCTCTGACCACCACCCTCGGAAATCTTCAGGCCAAGAGAACCGCCACCAATCCGGAGCTGGCGGCTCTTCTGGTCTACCTATTAAAAAGAGCCGGGGCTGGCAGAGGAGACCCTGTGGCCCTGGGCGCTTCGGCTTCTTTTCCTTCGCTGATCGTGGCCGGTTATTGCGCCGCCCGGGTCCTTAACCTGGAGCTTCTGGCCATCGTTTCTGTCGGCGCCTCCCAGTGGGGAGCCAACAACCCGGAATTTTCCTGGCTGGACATGGAAGAGTGCCTTCGCCGGAACGGCTTCAACCGGCACCGGCTGCTGGCCGTAGGCTGGGGCGGCGAAGACGATTCCGGAAAAGAATACCCCGAGGAAGTCCGGCGCCGGCTGCTGACTGTGGCTGAAAGGCTTGGTCTGGAATTTCTTCAGCCGGGCAGCCTGGAGGAACGGGTGAGAAAGCATCTGGACCTTTTTCAGGCCGCAGCCGGCCGGAAAAAAATAAAAGCCTTCATCAACATCGGCGGAAGCTCGGTCAATCTGGGCCGGGACTCTTCCATCCTGGAACTTCAACCGGGGTTGGCCGAGGTCAGAAGAATTCCGCCGCCTTCTCGCCGGGGGCTTATTCAGGAAATGGCCGGGCGAGGAGTCCCGGTCATCCATCTGCTAAACATAAGGAAACTGGCTGAAATTTACAGACTGCCCTGGGACCCCAGGCCCCTGCCTCCGCCGGAGGGCCTGGTTTTCCCGACGGATAATGAACCGCGGAAACGAGGATTGTGGTTATTATTTGCCGGTTATGTCTTGAGCTGCGGTCTCTGGCTGGCAGCGGTCGGAGTTATTCGAAAAATAGCTTTCCGGCCGGGGCCTGGTCGGGATTCTTAAGATAATAGCCTGTTCCTCTGGCTATAACTTCAGCGTAGCGGGGAACGTTTTCCATCAGTATCGGCCGGTCCGGATGGAGTTCGGTCCAGACTCTTAGAATCTGAATTATCGACGACAGGTGCCGGCCGACTCTGACGTCGATCGGCCAGCCGTTCTCGTCCAGCTTTTCAAACAGCAGGCCGTGGCGCCCGGCTTTCATCACAAATTCATCCTTTCCGGTCAATAAAAGGGCCCGGTCGGTCCGGCCGCGGGTGGCGTCCAGGAAGGGCTCCGGGGTTTCCAGCAGCAGAGGAATGGCCTGGGTATGGTCGCCTATCTCCCGGTGGGAAAGTCCGCGCAGGGCAGCGGGAGAATATTCGACTCCGATGTTGAAACCCTCCTCGCTGCTGATCATCATTGAGGCCAGAGCGGCCAGGTCTTCTCCCTTCTGATGGGCGACGATGGTGCTTATTACCGGATATTGCAGCTCAGCTTCGTGGAGGTCAATCACCAGGTCTATTTTTTCCTTATTTATGAGTTGCGTCATGGCGTAACAGGTTTTCTCGGTCATGGTTCCGTCGGGCCTTCCCGGCCAGGTGCGGTTCTGGTTTCTGATATCCATATAGGCCAGTTGCTGCCTGGAGGGATAATGAATGTAGACCTCGGGGTCGGGCCACTGGTCGAGCGGATTGGACCAGCGGTCTCCCTGCCTGAATTTCTGCCGGCCCCAGGGAGTCGGTATTTCATAGTCCGGGGGATAGGCTCCGCCGGGTCTGGTGGAGGTGGAAGCGCTGGGATTGGCGGTGGCGATGACAAACACCCGTCCGGTTTCCACCAGGGCGTTTTCCACCAGCAACCAGGCGGCCAGTCTTCCGGCCGGTTCTTCGGCATGCGACCCGCCCAGCACCAGGGCCGCTCCGCCTCCAGCACCTGATTTTTCTTTTCCCAGCACGTAAATATTGGCGTCGTTAAGGCTTCCTTTGATTTCCGGGAAATAGTGGCTCAGCTTTTTAACTTCCAGCAGACCATCGCCGGCCACCAGCGGTTCCTTCAGGTGCCGGCTGCGGTAAAAACTCAGGCCGGAGAAAATAAAAACCAGCAGAAAAGCGGCCAGGAAAATTGATTTGCGCAGCCAGCCGGAGTTTTTCATTCTTACCTCATTTCAGCCGGAAAAGGCGGAGCAGAAAAGGAAGCAGGACTATCAGATAGAGAGCCTCGGTCTGCCAGTTTTTTGAGCGGCGAAAATTCCAGAGGAAACAGGCGGCAAAAAAAGCCACCAGCAAATAATAAAGAATTGTTATCAACGCACCCATTCCGGTCTCCTAAAAAAGCGTCAGGAAAGATAGTTTTTTGCTGAAAACGACCATCAGCGTTCCCAGCAGAGCGATGATCACGGCCGGGACCAGGCAGGCCTTCAGGAAATTTGAGTAGCGTTCTTTAACGCCGACCGTATCCATGGTCAGTCGCCCGATGATGGCGGTGGGAGGAAGAGCGTCTCCCAGCGGCCAGATGAGGCTCATTCCGGCCAGGGCTACCACCGGATCCAGTCCCCGGGTGTTGAAAAGAAGAACCAGGGGCACACCCAGAACCGGAGCCGCGCCCCACATCAAAACGGCTTCTGACAAGGGCAGGGTGAAAAAGAGCGAGGCAATTACCACGGCTGCCGGCAGGGTGACCACGGAAACAGAAATCAAGCCCCTGACTCCGGTCAGGGTCATTATCTGGACCAGAATGCCGACGCAGGTCAGTGTGCCCACCAGCGGCAGAAGCTGCTCGGCTGTATTCAGCGAGGTTTTCCAGATGTTGAGCCGGACCGGGGAAACCAGGACGGCCACCGCCGCCGTCAGGGCGAAGATTAGCGGCAGACCCAGGATGGGGAAACTGAAAGGAAAAATCCTTCCGGCTATAACCAGTCCCAGGAAGGTGAGGAAAGGCAAAGTCAAACGCCGCCAGTTCATCTTTGGCGGCGGGACCGGAAGTTCGGCCAGGGCTTTTTCGATATCGACCGGTCTGGCCTTCCGGCCCAGAATGAATATGGTCAGCAGCGCCCCCAGAACACAGGGAATAAGCAGCGGCAGGAAAAAGCCTACGTAGGGCATATTGATTCCGGCCGCGGTCAGCATGGCCCACAGACTGACCGGCGGAGCGGCCGCGCTCAGGCCGGCAATAATGAATATGATGGCGGCCACTCTGACTTCGCTCAGGCCGGTGTATTTCAGGACCACAGCCACCAGCGAGCCGGTGATCAGAACGGTGACGCTGCCGGCTCCGGTCAGGGCGCCGGGAATCAACAGCAGGAGCACCAGCAACAGGAACAGCATGAATTTCCGGCGATGAAATTTTTTCAGGATGGCCCTGACGGCAAAGGCCACTCCTCCGGCTTCTTTCAGCAGGTTCATGAACAGCGTGGCCGTCAGGAAGATCAGACAGATGTCTAAGTAGGTGATGGCTCCCTCGGCCAGGTGACGGACCGGAACCCCCTGGCCTCCGGCCAGGGCTCCGGCCACCGCTGCCAGGAAAAGCGACAGTTCGGTGGAGACCTTGAAAAACTTGGCGGCCGCATAGGCGGCTGCCATTACCGCCAGGATGAAAATAGCGTTCTGGGTGGGTGACACTCCTTAATTTCTCCTTCCGGCCTTCTCAATATCTCCGGCTGTCGACGATGATCCTGGAAATAGCGTTATAGCTCTGCATGGTATTCTTCTGCTGGAAAAGGGCCCTTTCCACGATCAGGGTTCCGAGCGGATAGTCGTCCCAGCGATAGACGCCCACATCGGTTTGATTCCCGGTGATAGTGACCAGCTCCTTGGCTCCGTGACTGACTCTGGGCAGCTTGAGTTGGTCCAGCACCAGATTTAAGGATTCGGGGTCTTCTATGGTGAAGGTCCGGCCGTTGGGGTCCATAATCACTTTCAGCTCGGGCGGCGCCGGCACGGTGACGCTCCGGTCCAGCTGATCTCCGGTCATGAAGTCGTAGATTGTCCGGTGGGAATAAAGAGTATCCGACTCGGTAACGGTGTAGTGATATTCGGGAATGTCGGGCGGGAACAGGTCGTTCTTGACGGCCTTAAAGCTCAGAACGGTCAGCTTGGTGGACTGTAGATAACCAAGGATTATACCCAGCAGGACGATGAAGATGATCGTCCGGACCAGACTTTCGGTATGGCCCCGGAACAGAATATAAATCAGCCAGAAGACGTTGATGGCCAGAAGGGCGGTGACGATGTTGATGGCCAGTGAGGTTGAAATCATATTTTCACCTGCCTCTCTTCTCTGAATTTTAGCAAATTTAATGTTAAATTGACATACCGGAGCAAGGGGAGGAACTTTTCTTTTGCAAATTCGTTTCAAGGGATATAGAATCTTTTTCTTATCTGTATTAAGGAGTGAGTCATGAAAAGACGGTTAGTCGCTATTTCGGTGCTGATTCTGATGGTCTTCGTATCGCTGTCCATAGCCCAGCCTCAGGGGAAGCTGCCGCGGACGCTGCTGCCCCTGAAACTTCTTCAGGATATCATCAATGAAGCCAACGGAGAGCTGGCCCTGCAGAATGAGGTTTTTCTGACCGGCGTCAACCGGAATCGTAAAGCCGAAGAATATGCCGGGGGCTATTTTGAGACGGCTTTTATTCTCGAAAAGCTTAAAGAATACGGCTTTGACCAGGCCCAGATAGTCGACCTTCCTACCCGGGGGCAAACCACCTGGGACGCCGAGGAGGCCGAACTCTGGGTGGTGGAGCCGGTAAAAAAGAAAATTGCCGACCTCAAAGAACTGCCCGCGGTCCTTTGCTCCGGCAGTTCTTCAGCCGAAGTGACGGCTGAGCTGGTCGACGTCGGTCAGGGTTACAGCGAAGATTTCTATAAAGATAAGGAAGTTAAAGATAAAATTGTTCTGGTTTATGGCTCTCCGGACAGAGCCAGAAGACTGGCGGTAGAAAAATACGGGGCGGTCGGTTTGATAGGTTGCTCTTCCAGTCATCCGGAATTTGATCGCGACCAGATCGGCTGGAATTCCATCAGGGTGGGGCCGAAAGAAAAGCCGACCTTTGCTTTCATGGTCTCGGAAAGAACCTTTTTCGACCTGAAAATGGCCCTGGAAAGGAAAAACAAAATCGTCCTCAAAGCCGTGGTTAAAACCCGGCAGGTGCCTTACAAGGAGGAGATGGCCGTCGGTTTGCTTAAGGGAGTCGAAAAACCGGAAGAAGAACTGGTTCTTACCGCGCATCTTTTTGAAGGCTTCGCCAAGCAGGGCGCCAACGATGACGCCTCCGGCTGCGTGGCCATTCTGGAGGCCGGCCGGGTGATTAAAAAAATGATCGCCGACGGGACCATACCCCCTCTGAAGAGGTCCATCCGTTTCCTGTTCGTGCCTGAGATTTCTGGCACCCGGGCTTACATCCAGAAATACCCGGAAATTGCCAGAAGGTTTTTTGCCAATCTTAACGAAGACATGGTGGGTGAAGCCCTGGTCAAAAACTTGAGCGCCTTCCGGCTGGAAACCACTCCCCATTCTCTGCCGACTTATCTTAACGACGTGGTGGCCTCTTTTGTTGACTGGATGGGAGCCAGCCAGCGAATTGCTCAGGACCTGGGCTGGAAAGATTATGCTGTCCTGTCGCCGGCCGGCAGCCGCGACCCCTTCTACTATTCCATCGACCCCTTTTCCGGGGGCAGCGACCATATAGTTTTTATAGACGGCTCGGTCAGAGTTCCGGCGGTGATGTTCATCTGCTGGCCTGATATGTGGTATCACACCAGCGGCGACCTGCCGGACAAGTCCGATTCCACCCAGCTCAAAAGAGTGGTCACTCTGACCGTGGCTTCGGCTCTTTTCCTGGCCAACGCCGGGCCGGAAGAAAGTCGAGCCATTCTCAATGAAGTAAGTTCCCGGGGACTGGAACGCCTGGGGAAAGAAAAGGGTAGGGCGGTTGAGCTGCTGCTGAAAGCCGACAAGAAGAATCTGGCCGCCTCCAGAAAAGAGGCGGTTAATGTCCTGCGACAGGCTGTGGCCAGGGAAAAAGAAGCGCTGAAGTCAGCCGGATTTTTTGGCGGCAATGCTCCCCAGTTCGTCTCCCTGCTGACGGCCAAGCTGAACACCCTGGATCAATTCGAGACCACCGCGGTCAATGAACTGGAGGTCCTGTACCGGCAAGCCTGTCAGAGCCAGGGCCTGAAACCGGAAAAACTGACCCTGACCCCCGATGAGCTCAGGCTGAGCCGGGTGGTTCCGGTGAGAAAACCGGCCGGAGCGGATGATGACCCCTGGGCCGTTATGATGAGACTGCGGGATATGAACCTTAAGCTTTCCCCCCTTATCTACCAGGCAGAATTTGAATTGCGAAACTTTATCGACGGGAAGAAGTCAATTCTTGATATCCGCAACGCAGCTTCAGCCGAATATGAGCCGCTGCCTCTGCCGGACGTAGAAAAATACTTCCAGGCTCTGGAACAGGCTGGGGTGGTGGAACTTAAAAAGAAATAATCGGCTTTGGCCGACCGGAGGTTCGGGCTGGAGCCCCGGACCTGAAAGCGGAGTTGCTGGCCTTATAGGCCGTAGATTTTACGCAATTCCTCCACCAGGTCCAGGTTCTTCTCAACTTCCACCAGCGGGATATTTTTGCTCCGGGCGATAGCCGTGAATCGGCCGTCGGAATTTCCTTCTTTGTTGATCAGCAGAAGGCCGGATTGGGGAGCCACGGCGTCGATGCTCTGCTCGTCGGTGGTGTCGCCGGCGGACGCTCCCTGGGCCCTTCTTTTCATTCCTTCCACGTGAGCGCCGATGACGGTCAGGCCCTGTTTCTTGGCTTCCAGAATGAGCTGGTTAATTCTTTTGATTTCGTCATCGATGGAAATGCCGGCCGCTCCCATGCCCTTGAGGCTGGCTCCCATGACGATGATGACCGAACCAAATGGTTGACCTGATTCTTTTTTCTTTTGCAGGCTGGCGGCCGTGGCCAGGGGCTCCAGTTCAAAGGGAAGGCCGAGCCTCTGCAGGACAACCTTGATTATGGCTGGCCCGGGGCTCTGACCGCAGGAGGTAAGAAGAACCGGAGGCCTGGCTGCAGCTTCCTGTCCGTTAAGAATACCGACCGCAGGAAGCAGAAATAACAGACAAAGAATTGTCAGAGCTGCCAGTTTTTTCATGCTTGAACTCCTCTCATCGTTTCCTTTGACCGGGCGCAATCCCGAAACTTAGTTTATGTTTTCCAGTCTGTGAAATCAACTCCCGGCTTGCGGATTGGAACCGGAGGAGACGAAGAGGCAGTTATCCGGACGACTGAAACCTGAACCGGACAGTTTCTCCCCCACCTCCGGCTGCCGGATTAAGAAAAGTGAAGCGAATATTGACGGAAGACCGGGCACCGGGTTTGGAGAAGGTCAGGCTTCTGTCCGACCATCAATCGGAAGGAATTTCCTGCTTGGTTGAAGGCCCGGTCAGCAGCTCTTTTAATTTGAGGGCGTTGAAGACCGCATGAGCCTGGTAATCGTTATTGAAATAAATAAAAGCCTCTTCCGCTCCGCAGCGGCCGACGGCTTCGGCCCAGTTTTTCAATTCTTGTTCCGAATACCGGTAGCGGTAACCGCCGGTCAGGCCATGAAAGCGGAAATAGGCAGTTTTAGCGGTTACCACCACTTCGGGCGGCACCCTGGCCGATGAGACCACGCAGAAAATAATTCCGGAGCGGGACATCACTTCATAAACCTCCGGGTCATACCAGCTCGGATGTCTGAATTCTATAACCTGTCTAAAACCGACGGGCAGAGTTTTTACAAATGACTCCAGCAACGGCATGTCTTTACTCAGCGAAGGCGGAAGCTGATAAAGCAGACAGCCCGTTTTTCCCCTGAGTTGCCGGGCCAGAAAAGCAAAATGTTCCAGGTCGTGTTCCACCTTTTGCAATTTTTTTAGGTGGGTTATCTGGCGACTGGCCTTGAGAGTGAAGATAAAATCGGCCGGGGTTCTGGCGGCCCAGTTATGAAGCGTCTCCGGATTTGGAGACCTATAAAAGGTCATATTGATTTCCACGGTGTCGAAATGACGGGCGTAGAATTCCAGCCAGTCCGGGGGCTTAATTTCGGGCGGATAGAACCGGTTTCGCCACCCGGGATAGCTCCAGCCGGAAGTTCCAATGTAAAGTTTCATGTTGTCCGTCCCTTAATTTTCTCCCCTGTCATATCTAAGTTAACCGACTGTCTTTTGAAAATCAAATCGATTTACAGGCACTAAGGCGGGCCCGATTATTAAGATTTTTTCTTTCTCCCTCAAAAGGAGACCGAAGCTCAGCAGCCAGTCGGAGGAATTTCCGTTTCCATTTAAGCAGGCCGGGGTGTTCGGAAGGAGTGAGCAGCCTGTCTCCGCACGGCCGAAGCTTAAAAGATTTTCCGCGGGGATTGGTGGAAAGGGGACGGCAGGGGTCGTGACCGGCCCCTCTTCCGTTTCCGGCCAACAAAGAAACAGCAAGGAAATGACGTCCGGCTGAGGGGAGCGGCCTGTCTGCTGCCGCCGGCGGCCGGCTGGTTTTCCCGGTAAGAGCGGCTGATGGTAACGGGAGAGAATACCGTTAAAGGACACCCATCTCAAGCTGAGGCCTTGAGGAAATTATGGGATTCTCAAGCCCGTCCGCAGTTTTGACAGCCGGGGCTGTTTATGATAAATTTACGGCTTAATTTTCAAAAGGGTAAAGAACAACCGGAATAAAAAATATAATCACAGTCCGTCTGAGCAGGAGGAATGAAATGTTGAATTCTATTTTCTGGCTGGCACCGGCCGCATCGGTTCTAGCTCTGTTTTTTGCCTGGTTGTTTTACAGCCAGATGAAGAAACTGAGCGAGGGCACGGAAAGAATGGCCAGGATTGCCTCCTATGTCAGGAAGGGGGCCATGGCCTATCTGAAGCAACAATATAAAGTGGTTATAATCGTTTTTATCTGTCTGATTCTTCTTCTGGCATTTATGGCCCTGGTGCTTAAAGTCCAGAATAGATGGGTGCCGGTGGCCTTTCTGACCGGCGGCTTTTTCTCTGGCCTGGCCGGGTTTTTCGGGATGAAGACCGCCACCTACGCTTCGGCCCGCACCGCCAACGCGGCCCGCAACTCCCTGAACAGCGCTTTGAAGGTGGCCTTTCGCAGCGGGGCGGTTATGGGACTGACGGTGGTCGGACTGGCCCTGCTGGATATTTCTCTCTGGTTTTTAATCTTGAAACACTTTTATCCGATTTCGGATGAACATAATCTTATTTTGATTACCACCACCATGCTGACTTTCGGCATGGGGGCTTCGACCCAGGCCCTGTTTGCCCGTGTGGGCGGAGGCATCTTTACCAAGGCCGCTGATGTCGGAGCCGACCTGGTCGGGAAGGTTGAGTCCAATATTCCCGAAGACGACCCCCGGAACCCGGCGGTTATCGCCGACAACGTCGGCGATAACGTCGGCGACGTGGCCGGAATGGGGGCCGACCTTTACGAATCCTATGCCGGCTCCATCCTGGCCACTGCGGCTCTGGGAGCCTCAGCCTTTATGGGGCAGGGGATTCTTCAACTCAATGCCGTTATCGCTCCCATGGCCATCGCTGCCGTTGGAACTCTGCTTTCCATCCTGGGCATTTTCTTCGTGAAAACGAAGGAAGGAGCAACTCAGAAAGACCTGATCAACGCCCTTGGTCGGGGCATAAACGCCAGCTCGGTATTGATAATCATTTTTTCCTATTTCATCATTCAGCTCCTGAAAATGCCGCTCGGCGTCTGGCTGGCCCTGGTGGCCGGGCTGCTGGCGGGAATAGCCATCGGTAAGTCAACCGAATATTTTACCTCCCACTCATTCAGGCCGACCAAAAGGATTGCTCACAGCGCCACCACCGGAGCGGCTACGGTTATCATCTCCGGCCTCGGCACCGGAATGCTCTCAACTTCCGTTCCGGTTCTGGCCGTGGCTGCGGGCACGATCCTGGCTTACCTTTTCGCTTCCGGCTTTAACCTGACCAATGTAGGCCAGGGTCTTTACGGGATCGGCATTGCCGCGGTCGGGATGCTGTCCACTCTCGGAATCACCTTAGCCACCGACGCTTACGGACCGATCGCCGACAATGCCGGCGGCAACGCCCAGATGTCCAATCTGGAACCGGAAGTCAGGCAGCGCACCGACAGCCTCGATGCCCTGGGCAATACCACCGCCGCCACCGGCAAGGGTTTTGCCATCGGCTCGGCCGCCCTGACGGCTCTGGCTCTGCTGGCCTCATATGTCGAAGAGCTCAAGGTCGGTTTGCTGCGTATCGGGCAGAACACGATTCAGATGGTCGACGGGAGGGTAATTGAGACGGCCAAAGCCGGCGTCCTGGATTTTATGGACTATTTTCGGGTGACCCTGATGAATCCGATCGTCCTGGTGGGAATGTTCATCGGGGCGATGATGGCATTCGTCTTCTGCGGTCTGACCATGCAGGCGGTGGGAAAGGCTGCCGGGAAGATGGTGGACGAAGTTCGCCGCCAGTTCAAGGAAATTCCGGGTGTCTGGGAAGGGAAGGCTGATCCTGATTACGCTCGCTGCGTGGCCATTTCCACCAGGGGGGCCCAGAAGGCTATGATGGTGCCGTCGCTGGCGGCGATTGTGGTGCCGATAGCCACCGGGCTGCTCCTGGGCGTCGGCGGCGTGATGGGACTTCTCATCGGAGCCACCACCGCCGGGTTTGTTCTGGCTGTTTTCATGGCCAACTCCGGAGGCGCCTGGGACAACGCCAAGAAGTTCATCGAAGAAGGCAACCTGGGCGGCAAGGGTTCAGACGCTCACAAGGCGGCGGTGGTCGGTGACACCGTGGGCGACCCCTTCAAGGATACCTCCGGACCCAGCCTGAACATCCTGATCAAGTTGATGAGCATGGTGTCCATTGTTATGGCCGGCCTGACCGTGGCTTTCTCCCTGATTAAATAATATATGAACGAACTTTCATATATTGTCTGACCCGCTCGGAAAAGATTGAGTGGATTTTAAACCGCAAAATTTAGTAAATTAGGCTCTGGCTCGGCCGGCTTAAAGCAGGCGGAGCCGGAGCCTTTTTGTTTTCAGAGCCTGGCCAGGGAGGAGATCATGATTCTATCAGGAAAGATGCGGCCGACAGTCAAAGCAATACTGTTTCTGACGCTGGCAGTCGCTTTGCTGACGGGCTTAAATGCCTGCCGGCGGGAAAAAGCGGTCACCGAAATCAAGGCCGAAGAGCTGCTGGCTCATATTCGCATACTCTCGGACGATATTTATGAGGGCCGGGGGCTGGGCAGTCGGGGCATTGAGCTGGCGGCTGCTTACCAGGAAGATTTTTTCAAACAGTTCGGTCTGGAACCATTCCTGGGGCAGAGTTTTCGCCAGGTTTTCAGCCTGGTGGGAGTTGAGCCCGACCTCAAAGCGACGCTGGAAATAATTCCAGCCCGCGGACGTGAGCGGGCCGAGGTTCTGCGACCGACGCTGCTGGAGGATTTTGTCGTCAAGTCGGAACGGCAGGATTGCCCGCCCGAAGTCACGGCCCAACTGGTTTATTGCGGCTACCTGGTTCAGGCTCCGGAACGCCAGTGGGATGATCTCAAGGGTTATGATGTCAGGGGAAAGGTTCTGCTGGTGGAAATCAACGAGCCCGGAAATTATCCCGGAGGAATTTTCGACGGTGAGGACATGAATTATTACGGGCGCTGGATTTATAAGTTTGAGAAAGCCACCGAACTGGGGGCGGCCGGAGTTCTGATCATTCATAATGATAAGGGCGCCACCTACGGCTGGAGCGTCGTCCGGAATTCCTGGGCCAAAGAATCTTTTTTCCTGCCTGAAAAGAAAAGGAGTCTCTATTTCCAGGGCTGGGTGACCGGTCCGACCGCCGAGAAAATATTGGCTGCAGCCGGGCTCGACCGCCAGAAGCTCCTGGCCGAAGCCGAGAGACCCGATTTTTCTCCCCGGCCGCTGGGATTGTCGGTTCGGGTCCGGCAGCAACCGACTTTCAGGGAAGTGCCGGCCGAAAACGTGGTCGGCTGGCTCAGAAGCAATCGGCCCGAGGCCAGGGATAAATATGTGATCATTTCCGCTCACTACGACCACCTGGGGAAAGACCCGCGTCTTCAGGGAGATCAGGTTTATAACGGGGCCGTGGACAACTGTTCGGCCACCGCCTGCCTGCTGGCTCTGGCCGGGTATTATTCTCAGTTTAAGGGCGACCTGCCTCTGAACCTGGTCTTTGCCGCGGTGACGGCCGAGGAGCAGAACCTGCTCGGCTCCGACTACCTGGCCTCTCATCTGCCGGTGCCCAACTCATCTGTCCTGGCCAACCTGAATTTTGAGATGAGCAACGTCTGGGGAGAAACCGAAGACGTTTATGCCATTGGAGCCAGGTTCTCCGACCTGGATGATATCTGCCGCCAGGCGGCCGAAAAACTCGGCTACCGCTATATTGCCGAGCGCGGCGGGAATTATGGCTTTTTCTTCCGCTCCGACCAGCTGAGTTTTGCCCGCCACGGGATTCCCGCGGTCTGGCTGCATGAAGGAATGGTGGCCAGGGGGCCGGACCCGGAACGGGTGTGGAGGCAGGCCGAAGAATACCAGAAATCGCATTATCACCAGGTAACAGACGAATTCCGTGAAGACTGGGACCTGAGCGGTTCTCTGCAGTTGCTGCGCTGGGCCAGGGCGATAATCGACCTTCTGGCCCGCCAGGAAAAGTTGCCCCAATTCAGGGCCGACAGCGCCTTCCAGCGTCCTGTTTCCGAATAAGGCCAAGTTTTGGCAGGTTATTGCAAAAAAGCCGCTTTGTGATAAAATCAATACCTGAATAAAAAATGAATCTCAGAGAAACCGCGTTCGGCGAATTCCTAAAGCCCTCCCAGATAATCTACGACTTGAAAAGCAAGGATAAGCTGGAAGCCATCGAGGAACTGCTGGACAGCCTGGTCAGGCTGAAACTCATTACCAACAAGAACCTGACTCTGACCCGTATCGTCGATCGGGAAAACCTGGAGTCGACCGCCCTGGGACACGGTATTGCCGTCCCCCACGCCCGGGTCGACACCGAAGGCCAGATTGCCGTGGCCGTCGGCCGCTCGGCCGAGGGAATCGATTTTGATGCCCCTGACGGCCAACCGGTCAGGTTGATAATTCTGGTGGTCTGGAACCCGACCATTCCCGGGCTGTTCAATCACCTTTTTGCCGGCCTGGCCGGCTTCTTGATCAAGCCAGAAAACAGGTTCAGGTTGTTCAATTCCAGAGATAAAGAGGAATTGCATCTCGTCCTGTCCGAGATACGTTTTTCTTTTCCCCGGGAAGATAAAATCATTAACCGGGCCAGCCTGCTGAAAAAACTGCAGGACATCGAAATCAGGATCAGGCGGGCGCCAAAGGATAAACTGGAAGAGCTGCAGAAACACCGCAACCTCATCCGGGAAGAGCTGGACCAGTCGCTTCTGGCTCGCTTCGACCTGCTGATGGATCGCTATGGCTACGCTGTGGCCGAGGTGGTGGAGGGCGTCTGCCGCAGCTGCAATATGAGCGTCTCCACCCAGATGGCTTCAGCCATTGAAGAAAGCAACGACATCTATGTTTGCGAGAACTGCGGGAAGTATCTGGTAGCGGCCAGGAAAGAAAAGGCCGTCAGAGAAAAGGCTGAAAAAGCCGAGAAAGAAAAGCCTGAGGTCAAGAAGCCGAAGGTTAAAAGGCAGAAAGAAGAGGCCGGAAAGAAAAAATCCGCCAGGAAGTAATCTTTCCGATGAATATCCCTGATTTAAAACCTGAATAACGCCCGAATCACCCAACCGTTCAGAATGGCCGTCTGATTTTTTCCGTTTTTCTGTGTGGGCTGGCATGTTGTCGATTTGCCGGAGATTAGAGAAGATGGTCAGGCCCGGCGCCGGGTTGAGCCGGGAGAGGGCTTTCCGGAAGAAATATCTGTCGGCCCCCGGCGGAAGGTTATAGAAGAGGAGAAACGGATTTTTATTACCCCGTCTCCGCTCCGGGTTGAATTCTGTCGGTAATCTCCTCTATCGGTTGAGGCCGACGGCCGGCAGGCGAGCCGGCTGAAGCAAGCGGTAGACGGGGAGCTCAGACAGGCTCCTCTGCCACTGACCGGCCAGGTAACGGTCGAAGAAATTCCAGACCACCAGGCCGTCGTCGCTTTCAGGTTCCAGCAGGTAAGCGGCCAGGATGCCCGAAGGCTGGGCGGTCCTGATGAGCAGAGTTCCGGCCGGAAACTTCCTTGTTTCTTTTTTGTATTCGCCCTTGACCTGGTTAAGACGATGTCCCTGAAATGGCCTTTCCGCCCCTTTAAGCTCTTTCGGCATAAAAATCTCGACTTCCAGGCTGACCTCTTCGGTCAGGGATTCAACCAGCAGTCCATGAGTCAGCAGTTTCTCCTTGATTTCCGGGTCAGGAACAGGAATCAGGTAGGCAAAGGGGAAAGGCACTGTTCTTCTGGGCCGGTAATCGGCGAAATAGGGGACAGTAACCGGTTTTTTCCGGTCGGTGGGTTTTAACTGGGGGAAGCCCCCGCCCTGTCTTTCGATTACTTCCAGTTCATAGGCGTTAATGGTCACCGGTTTGGGCAGCGGCTGGAGGTCGTATTCAACGGCCAGACTCCTGCCTTCGGGATTGAGACCGAGCTGGATGGTCCGCCGGTCGGCTTCTTCCACCAGTTTCTGGATCTCGGCTGCCCTGAGAGAGGAGTAATCCAGGATAGCCTTCAGGAAATAGAAACAACTCATCACCCGGGTTTTATAATCGGCGTGGACGTAATTCTCGTCCAGGATTGACAGCCGGTTGCGCAGCCCGGTGTAGTTGGTAAAGTAACGAGGCTGGGGCTCAAAAGTTACCCAGCCCTTGGACGGGTCGCGCCAGTCCCGAAACATGCCGTAGGGGACAGCCAGGGAGTTATACTTATCTTTCATGGTTTTTACTATCGCCGGCAGCATAACGTCCCGCTGATAGGCCAGAAGTTCCTGGTCGGAGTTGGGGTTGAGCGGCCAGGAATAGGTCACTGTTTCTTCATGGTAGGCGCCGTCGGTCGTGTGGCAGTCGACGACCAGGGCCGGATCCCAGCGGTTGAGGATATTCTGAACAACAGCCCTCATTTCCGGGCTTTCCAATTTTATAGCGTCGCGGTTGAGGTCCAGGTTCATGGCGTTCTGGCGGACCCCGACGCCCTGTTCCGGTCCCGGCTGCTGGCGCCTGTTGTCTGGGCTGATTCGCTCATTGCCGTCGGCGTTTAAGTTGGGAACAATCAACACCACCAGATGGCTCGGATAAGGATGGGAAGGGTTCATCAGGATTTCTCTGGCCAGCATCAATGAAGCTTCCTTGCCTTCCACCTCGCCGGCATGAATGTTGGCCTGGATGTAGACGACGGTCTTTTTCAGGTTTCTGGCGGCCTGGGGAGCATGGACTGGTGGGTTGCTTATTATCAGCATGGGAATGCGTCGCCCCTCAGCCGTCTGCCCGATGTCTTCAACTATCAGATTGGGGCTTATTTTCTGGAGCTCGGAAATAAAATTGAGCACTTCATGATAACGTGAGGTGGCGGTGAAATTGCTCTTCTCAGCCACCGTCAACAATTGCTCGGGAATAACCGCCGGCTGAACAGGAGTCTGGGGGGCCGGCTTCTGTTGACTGTCGGCCGGCCTGGTTTTCTTCTGGCCCGGCGAGCCGGCCTGCGCAGGCGGGGCGACCCACAGCAGGGTCAGCACAGCCAGGCTGACCAGGATTATTCTTTTGCGGATTAAAAATTTCTGCTTCATGGCTTTATCCTTTGGTTTATTTTAGGTAAGAACTGTTTTTATGCTCTCGATTAATTGCTCATAAGGGCTTCAGGGCTCCGATGACGTCCGGCACAGCTCCTCCCTGTTTTACAGAATTCAAAGTTTACCGCGCCCGCTGACCGGGGTCAACCGGATTTTTCTTTCGGCTTAAGACTTTGCCTCCTCGCCGTATCTTTATCGGCTGAAATCGTGGGGAGGGTCCTGTCACGGCGCGCCTCCTTCCGTCCTCGCTCCACCCATCCCCCCGTGGGGAACCCCTTCCGCTGCGGGCGGTTCGGAGACACGCCGTGCCACCCTCTAAAAACCTTCCATCGCCGATTCTTTATTGGCCCTAATTGTAAAGAATGTCCTGCCGGGCTGGGCGACAGTTCGGATATTGCATCCTCGCCGTATCTTGGGTGGCTGAAATCGTATGGAGGGTCCTGTCACGGCGCGCTTCCTTCCGTCCTCTCTCTAATAAATCACCGAAGCCGTGAGGTCTGAGCCAGGTTGAGGTCTTGAGGCAAGATCCGGCCGGATTGACTTGTCCCGGCCGAATTGACTCCCTGGCGACTCCCGCCGGAGAGGCTGACGCCGGCCGGTATTATTTTCACCCTGACCGAAGGCAGGAGACTTTATGTGCTGAGAATAGAGCCTGGTTATTTACATTATCTGCCCGAGTTGTAAAATAAGCGGGGAGAGTAAATAATATGGCCCTGTTTCCGGTCAGACCAGAAAAAGAAAAAGACCTGCTGGACCGCATGGCCAGGCTGGGCATTAAAGACACCGACCTTGAGGAGAAGTTCATTCGCTCTCAGGGGAAAGGCGGTCAGAAGGTCAACAAGGCTGCCACCTGCGTTTACCTGAAACATCTGCCCACGGGAATTGAGGTCAAGTGCCAGAGAGAACGCTCTCAGGCCATCAACCGCTTCCTGGCCAGGCGGATTCTGGTAGAGAAGCTGGAAGCCCGGATTCTGGGGAAGGAAACCGAGGAAAAGCAGCGAATCGAAAAGATTCGCCGGCAGAAGCGAAAAAGGTCAAAAAGGGCTAAGGAAAAGATGCTGGCTGATAAAAAACGCCGTTCGCTTCTTAAGGAAATGAGAAAAGCTTTTCTGGGCTCTGACGATTCTGGCTGAGCCTTATTCCGAAGCCAGAGAGATCAGGCTGTGAAGCAGGAGGTTGGCCGCTTTCTCCAGGTCTTCCGGATTGATGGCTTCCTCCGGGACGTGACTCAGGCCGTCGATGGAGGGAATAAAAACCATGGCCGCCGGGCAGACGGCCGAAAGTATCTGAGCGTCATGTCCGGCTCCGCTGGGAAGCAATCGGTACTGGTAGCCCAGCTTCCGGCAGAGTCCCTTTAATCTGTTCAGCAGTTCTTCGTTCGTTCTAACCGGCTCGGTGCTGTCGGCGATCCGGCTATAGAATGTCAGGCCTCTGGTTGAAGCCACTTCTGAGGCCAGAGCCAGCACCTCTTCTTCCATGGCCTTTAAGGATTCCGGCTCCTGGCTTCTCAGGTCGAGGGTGAAATCGGCTTCACCCGGAATAATTGAGAATGAACCCGGCTTCAGCAACACCCGGCCGATGGTGATGGTGTTGCCGTAATACTTTCTGGCCACCAGCTGGGTGGCTCGCAGGGCGAAATCGGACAGGGCGATGAAAGCATCCTGCCTCAACTCGAGGGGAGTGGTGCCGGCGTGCCCCGGGCGACCGACCAGGGTGGCCCGGTAATAACGTTTGCCGGCGATGGAGGTAACCAGACCGATGGGCACTCCTTCTTCTTCCAGCACCGGACCCTGTTCGATGTGAATTTCCAGATAGGCCGCGAGCTCGGGCCTGTCTGCGGCTGCCCCGAGCACTGAATCCGTCGACAGCCCGGCCTTCTGCAGGATTTCTTCCAGGGGATGGCCAAACTGAGTGCGGGCGTTTTTAAGCTGGTTGACAATTAACTGACCGGTGAAGGCCCGGCTGCCCAGGAAATCGCCCACCAGGTTGCCCTCTTCGTCGGTAAACGAGGCCACTTCCAGCGTTTTTTCCAGGCGGATGTTCTCTTCCTTTAACCTGCGGAGGCATTCCAGAGCGGCCAGCACTCCGACCGAGCCGTCATACAGGCCACCGTTCAAAACGGTATCCAGATGCGAGCCGGACATCACCACCCGGGCCTGATTCCCGGGGAGGCGACCGAAGATGTTGCCGGCCCCATCCTGCCGGCAAACCAGACCGGCCTCTTCAATCTTTTGTTTTAGCCATTGTCTGGCTTCCAGGTCGGGCAGGCTGAAAGAAGGGCGTGAAACTCCGCCCTTCGGGTCCCGGCCTATGGTCCCCAGTTCTTCCAGGTCTTTTAGCAGACGCTCGAAATTTACTCTCAAATCTTTCATGGACGTCCCTTTAATTATCTCACCGACCATTTTATCAAAAACTTAGAGGTCAGTCCTGAGGTTTGAGAAATTTGAGCTTTTACCCGGGGTCAGGCTTTCCCGTTTCATTGAAGTGCTGAATCTGCCCGTCTGACTCCGACCGCCGGGGACGGTCGGACAGGAACAGAAATGATGAGGCCCGGAATGACAATAAGTTAAGAGTCCGAACCCGGGCCAGATTATTTTGTTGACGATTCGCCCGCGAGACGGCCTGACAACCGGGGGAACCGGTCAGGTCATCTTTCCAGCAGGGCCAGCATGTCTTTGACCGCCTGAACCATGCCGACCATGGCCGCCCTGGCCACAATGGCAAAGCCTATGCTGAGCTCGCTTATTTCGGCTATCTCCACAATCGGCCGGACATTGTGATAATCAAGCCCGTGTCCGGCATGAACTTCCAGCCCCAGACTGCGGGCCAGGGAAGCCGCCTGCTTGACTTCCTCCAGGTGTTTTAGCCGGGTCCTGTCATTTCCGGCCTCGGCGTATTTTCCGGTGTTGATTTCGACCAGGTCAACCCCGACCCGCCGGCAGGCTTCAATCTGCTGTCGGCTGGGATCAACAAAGATGCTGACTCTGATCCCGGCCGTCTTCAACTTAGGAATGTAGACGGTCAGGTGCCGGCTGTGCCCGACCACATCCAGACCGCCCTGGGTGGTGACCTCGTTGGGGCTTTCCGGAACCAGAGAGACCACGTCCGGTTTGATTTTCCTGGCGATGTTTAGCATTTCCGGAGTGGCCGCCATCTCCAGGTTTAATTTGGTCTTGATGATTTCCCTGAGCAGTTTCAGGTCCCTTTCCTGAATGTGACGTCGGTCGCCTCTCAGATGGCAGACTATGCCCTGAGCTCCGGCCTGTTCGGCCAGCAAAGCGGCCAGCACCGGTTCCGGCTCGGCGGCCTTTCGGGCCTGCCGGATGGTGGCAATGTGGTCAATATTTACTGACAGATGCATGGTGGCCTCCCTCGGGTCCATTTATCATCGAATCCGGCCTATAAGCGTAAACCGCCGGACCTTTTGCTTTTATTCGTTCGCTCAATTTACCGGTCCCCGCAGTGATGGTCGATGATCCGGGCCAGCTTAGCGGCCAGCTCCTCGACCTGGCTCAGGTCCGGGCCCTCGATCATCACCCGGGCCAGCATTTCGGTTCCGGAATAGCGAACTTCCAGGCGACCGTTATTTCCCAGTTGCTGCCTGACCTCGGCCGCGGCCGCTTCGAAGCCGGGTATTTCGGCCAGAGGGACCTTTTCCCTGACCCGGACGTTGAGCAGAACCTGCGGGAATTCCTTAAAATCCCTGACCAGCTCGGACAGGCTCTTTTCTTTTTCCAGCATGACTTCCAGCATTTTAAGCGAGGTCAGCAAGCCGTCGCCGGCTATCGACTGGTCCAGAAAAATGGTGTGCCCGGATTGCTCTCCTCCCAGGTTATATCCGCCCTTCAACATTTCATCCAGGACGTATTTGTCTCCGACCCGGGTTCTTAGCAATCTGATTCCGTTTTCTTCCAGAATCTTTTCCAGGCCCATGTTGCTCATGATGGTGGCCACCACCGTGTTTTTTTTCAGGGCTTCTTTTTCTTTCAGGTGAAGCGCCTGGACAAACAGGGTGTGGTCGCCGTTTAGGATCCGCCCGCGTTCATCAACCCAGATGGCCCGGTCGGCGTCACCGTCGAAGGCCACTCCCAGGTCGGCTCTTTCGGCCATAACTTTTTCTGCCAGCTTTTCGGGATGGAGGGAGCCGCAGCCGTTATTGATGTTTTTTCCGTCGGGACGGCTGTTGATGGTTACCAGCTCAAAACCCAGGCTGCCGAAGAGAGCAGGCGCCAGCTCGGAGCTGGCCCCGTTGGCGCAGTCGACCACCAGTTTCATCCGTTTCTGCGGTCTGGCAGGACAGGCCTGCCTCAGAAAATCCAGGTAATTCTGTCTCAGGCCGGCATTGATTTCAAGGCGGCCCTGCCGGACTGATCCGGGGTGATGGGCTCCCGAAGTTATCTCGCTCTCCAGCTCGTCTTCCCAGTCTTCGGGGCTCTTGGTGCCCAGGTGGGAGAAAATCTTGATCCCGTTATCGAGGTAGGGATTATGGGAAGCTGAAATAACCACGCCGGCACCAAAGTCGTGAGTCCTGACCAGGTAAGAGATGGCCGGTGTGGTTATGATTCCGGCCGAGACGGCCTGTCCGCCTCCGGCCAGGAAGCCGGCAGTTAAGCTTTCTTCCAGCCAGAGTCCCGATTCCCGGGTATCGCGGCCGGTGACTATTCTGGGCGGGAGTCTTCGGCGCGTCAGCAGCCGGGCCAGAGCCCGACCGAGAGTCAGGACGGTTTTTTCGTCCAGCGGAAATTCTCCGGCCCTGGCTCTTAATCCGTCTGTTCCGAACAGCTGAGGCATGTCGTCCTTTCTTCTTTTGTTAAGTTTGAGGCTGCAAGGTTGCGATGACTATGAGACTTTATTATAAATCAAGCCGGCGAGAATTCGAATCTCTGGCCGGTTGTTTGCCTCCGGGGGCTCCGGAGGTTGTGGAGTCTGTTTTCTCGATGGTCAAAGTCACTCTGGCCCGGGGATAAGGTGTAAGCAGACGGAGCTCGGGCCGGGGGAGAATCAAGTCCACTTCCAGCACGGTGCCGGCGGTCAGATTTGAGGCATCTATGGGACTGGTAATGACTTTGTCCCGGGCCCGGACTTTGCTTTCCGGCCCGGCTACCATGACCTTGGTCGGATTGACTTCCACCCGGGCCAGGCGGTAGCCGTCCGGAGGCCGGCCGATTATGGTCGGAACCACTTCCATCTCCAGTTTCTTGGTTCTTTCCAGTTTGATGTGAACATAGGCCGGACTGAAGCTTACGATTTCCACCCCGGCCGGGGCTTTGATCATCCCGGCCTCTATCAGGTATTCCTGTTGATAGATGCTGGCCCGGCTCATATCCAGCTGAGCGGAGAAGCTTTCCGGTCGAAGGTCATTGATCAGTCTCTTGCGAGCCCTGATTTTAATGTTCAGGCTGGTGTCGGGAGGTTCGAGCACCTCCACTTCGGGCGGAATGTTGACCAGCTCCAGAGAGACAGTCAGGTTCTTTTCGGCAAAGGTCTTCTCTTCCGGGATCAGAATTATCCACAACACCAGAGCCAGGAACAGGGCCAGAACCTTTAACTGCCAGTTTCGGAAGATGATTTCTTTTCTCATGATTTTCATCTTACTTTCAGGTATTCGTTCAGCCTGGTTTTCAGAGCTTCTTTGCCCGACATCTTTTCAATCTGGCCGCTGGCGGCCAGGGAAATCTCTCCGGTTTGCTCGCTGACCACGATGACCGCGGCGTCGGTCTGCTGGGCCAGTCCCAGGGCGGCCAGGTGCCTGGTCCTGGTGGCAAAATTATCGCCCAGGGCATGGGTCTGGGGCAGTGGCAGCAGGCAGGCGGCGGCGATGATTTTATTGCCGCGGATGATGACCGCCCCGTCGTGCAGGGGAGACCTGGGGAAAAAGATGCTGACCAGCAGGTCCTTGGAGACCAGGGCTTCGACCGAGGTGCCCCGCTCGGCATGGGGGGACAGGTCGATTTCCTTTTCGATGGCGATCAGAGCCCCGATTTTCTTTCGGGACATATAATCCACGGCCTGCAGAATGTCGTCGAGTTTTTCCTTCAGGGAGTATATCTTCAGCGGTTTGCGAAAAGTCCGGGAACCGATGGCCGCAAAGAAGCGTCTCAGCTCCGACTGGAAAAGAACGATGATGGCGATGATCAGATAATTGATGAAGGACTTGATAATCCGGTTGGAGACATACAGCCGGGCCCACTGGGTCAGCAGGAAGAAAAACAGCACCAGCAGGATGCCCCAGGTAACCTGGTAGGCTCTGGTATCCTTGATGAGCACGAAAATGGAGTAGAGGATAAAGGCCAGCAGCAGAATGTCCAGGATGTCTGTAAACTGCATGTGTTTCAGTATGATGAACAAGTTCTCCAGCATCTTAACCAACCACCCTTTCTTCCTTTACTATAGATTCGGCCACGAGTAAAGCCTTTTTTGTTTCCAGGACGTCATGAACCCGGATGATGGCCGCCCCCCGGAGCCAGCTCAGGATGGCCGCGGCCAGGGTTCCTTCCAGTCTCCGCTCGGTCGGTTCTTCCAGGATCAGACCGATGAATGATTTTCTGGAAGGCCCGACCAGGATCGGCTTTTTCAGGTCCAGGAAGTAATCCAGCCGGTTGAGCAGGGTCAGGTTATGCTGCAAATTCTTCCCGAAACCGATGCCGGGGTCGATGATAATCCGGTCGCCGGCGATCCCGCTCTCTTCAGCCTTTGCTATTCTCTCCAGAAAAAAATTCCTTATCTCCGACAGGACATCGCCATATTGCGGGTTGAGCTGCATGGTTTCCGGCGTCCCCAGCATGTGCATCAGGATGACCGGGACTCCGGCTCTGGCCACCACCCCGGCCATTTCTGGGTCATGTCGCAGGGCGCTGATGTCGTTTACCAGGTCGGCGCCCTCTTCCAGGGCGGCCCCGGCCACCCGGCTTTTTCTGGTGTCAATGGAAATCAGAACCCGGGTTCGGGGCCTGAGTCTTTTTATTACCGGGATGACCCTGGCCAGTTCTTCTTTTTCCGGAATTTCTCTGGAGCCGGGCCGGCTGCTTTCTCCTCCGATGTCTATAATCCCCGCCCCCTGTTCCACCATCTGCAGCGCCCGGTCCGCAGCCCGCTCGGGATCAAGATACTTTCCTCCGTCAGAAAAGGAGTCGGGGGTGACATTCAGGATCCCGGCCAGCCAGGGTCTGGGACCGAGGGTCAGTTTCTGTCCCCGGACATCGATGGTATAGAGCCGCTCATTCAACTGGCGGTTATTCTTATTAATCTCCGTCAGGGGCATTCCTCCCTTTCCCTGAAGGTTGTCATTCTGAAGTCTTATTGAGCACCAGTTCGTCCGGAGTTATTTCCGGGCCGGCTTCTGGTCTGGTTTTTGGCCGGCCGTCAATCAGCTCGTTTATTTCATCCGAGGACAGGATTTCCTTTTCCAGCAGAGCCTCGGCGATCTTAAGCAGCCTATCGCGGTTTTTTTCGATCAGGTCCCGGGCCCGCTGGTAGCAGCGATTGATTATCTTCTTTACTTCGGTGTCGATCAACTCGGCCGTGTGTTCGCTGAAGTTCTTATGGGTGGCCAGTTCTCGGCCGAGAAAAATCAGGTCATCCCGCTCGCCGAAGGACAGAGGGCCGAGCTCCGACATGCCCCACTGGCAGACCATCTTCCTGGCAATTTCGGTGGCTTTTTCCAGGTCATTGGCCGCGCCGGTGGTGATTTTGCCCAGTATCATTTCTTCCGTCACCCGTCCGGCCATCAGAACCGCCAGCTGAGCCTCAAGATAATCTTTGGTGTAGGTGTAGCGATCGGAAAGCGGCAGTTGCTGCGTTACGCCCAGGGCCAGCCCGCGGGGGATGATGGTGACTTTGTGGATGGGGTCAGCCTCGGGGATCAGGGCAGCCACCAGGGCGTGCCCGGCCTCGTGAAAGGCCGTGTTCCTTTTGTCCTCGTCGCTGATGATCATGCTCCGGCGCTCAACGCCCATCAGGACTTTATCTTTTGCTTCTTCCAGGTCTTTCATGGTGACGCTGTCCTGGCCTTTTCGGGCGGCCAGCAGAGCCGCCTCGTTGATTAAATTGGCCAGGTCGGCTCCGGAAAAACCCGGGGTGGAGCGGGCGATAACCTTCAGGTCGACGTCTACGGCCAGCGGCACCCGGCGCACGTGAACGTTCAATATCTCTTCCCGCCCTTTGACGTCGGGCATCGGCACTACGATCCGGCGGTCAAATCTGCCGGGTCGCAGCAGGGCCATGTCCAGGATATCTGGCCTGTTGGTGGCGGCGATGATGATGATGCCTTCGTTGGAATCGAACCCGTCCATTTCCACCAGCAGCTGGTTAAGGGTCTGTTCTCTCTCATCATGCCCGCCGCCCAGACCGGCTCCGCGCTGGCGGCCGACGGCGTCGATTTCATCTATGAAAATCAGACAGGGAGCGTGTTTTTTGGCCTGGTCAAACAGGTCGCGAACCCGGGAGGCGCCCACGCCGACAAACATTTCCACAAAGTCTGAGCCGCTGATGGAAAAGAAGGGGACATTGGCTTCTCCGGCCACGGCTCTGGCCAGCAGAGTCTTGCCGGTTCCCGGAGCGCCTACCAGCAGCACTCCTTTGGGAATCTTGCCCCCCAGCCTCTGGAACTTGCGGGGGTCTTTCAGGAATTCGATTATTTCCTGTAGTTCGACCTTGGCTTCATCAACTCCGGCCACATCCTTGAAGGTAATTTTCTTCTGCAGGGGAGAGAAGAGCTTGGCCCGGCTCTTGCCGAAAGACATGGCCTTATTGCCTCCGGCCTGCATCTGGCGCATGAACATGAACCAGAAGAAAATCAGTAACAGGATTGGAAACCAGTTGAGCAAAATGGCCAGCCAGTTGCTGCGAGAGGTGTCCTTGACCACAATGTTGACCTGGTTTTCCCGCAGAACCTTGATCAGGTCGGCATACTGAGGCGGCAGGGTGGTCTTGAAACCGGTCTGGTCCTTGAGTTTGCCCTGTGCCTGGTTGTCCTGGATGGTTACCTCCTGGACGTTTTTCTTCTCTACCTGGTCCATAAACTCGGAAAAGGTAAATTCCTTAGCTTTAGGACCGGTGGGAAAAAGGCTCCAGAGCAGGATCAAGAGAACGAGGGAAGCCACCCAGAAGATTAGATTTTTGGGAGATTTATTCTTTCTGGCCATTATTTTTATCCTTAAATCACGATTCATTTTAACATGTTTTGGCTGTCTTGTTAACATAAAACAGGAATGCCGGGCGGATATTTGGCAGATTTTTAGGCAGGGCCAAGGCCGTGACCCCGACAGTCAGGATAAGATCCGGGACAATCCGGCTTTCTCGGGAGGCGGGAATAGCTCCAAAAATTTCCGGAAGCCGAGCCGGAGACCGAGCCCGGTTAGAGGCGGTATTTTAAGCCGAGATAATATCGTTTCTCGAGAGTCCTGTCTTCCAGTTCGTGGATCCGACCCCATCTTTTGACGCCCTCCATCGAGCCGACGACCGAGAGCAGGGTCCGGGGAATCCTGATTTCCAGGCTGAGGCCATAGTGTTTTCTTGAATCTTCAAGGGACGAATCGTCGCTCAGCCAGCTCTGGAACCGGTCCCGTCCCTGGATGGACCAGTAGTGAACATAAGCGTAAAAGCCGGTCAGCCTCAGGCGGCGATAGGTAACTTCAGCCAGGGCTTCCAGGTCCGGCCCGAAAGCGTAATGATAACCATAAAACTTCAGGGTGGTTTTCATGCCCTGGATATCGTTATCGACTGAATAAGTATTAAGGGGCAGGGAGTTAATCATCCCGAAGCTGGGGTAAGCTTCAGCCTTCAGGCGGAATTTCCACCGGTTTGAGTACCAGGCGACATCAGCCACCGGCCCCAGAAAATGAACGGCGGCCAGCTTGTCCCTGAAATCTCGCGGAATTTCAAACTGAAAATCTTCCGGCTGGTTGACCGGAATCTTTCCGGCGTCATAGTCGGTAATAGGTCTTTTGACATACAGGAAGAAAGCCGACCCGAGCCCGTAATAAAGGCTGAATCCTTTCCTGTCCCAGGAAATATTCTGCTTGAAGCGACCGATGGGCACGATTCTGGCGGTAACCCCCAGTTCTTCCCTGACAGTCCCGTGAAACATGAAGTCGAAGTCCAGCTGGCTGTAAAAGGGGCTGGAGAAATTTTCGTCCACCCGGCCGGGCAGCCCATAGCTGCTGTCGGTGATTATTCTCGAGTGGAGACTGAGGGCCAGGTTGCCCGTGTTTTCGGTCGGGCTGGCCGAAATCGGAGAATTCCGGTAACCCAGAAAAAGATAAACATCCTGGGCAGCCTGATTGTAATTATGATGGTAGGCCGACAGGGGTTTTTTCCGGTCGAGCCAGCCGTTGACTTTCATGAAGGGATTGAGCCAGGACAGCAGGCGAGCTACCGGATTGGACGAGTTGTGGAAATAGCGGCCCATCTGAAACCAGGCTTCTCCCAGTGACAGTCCGCCGAGTCCGGTCATTATATTGTCGTTGATGGAAATAACCTCCCGCCATTCGACCAGATATTCCCAGTAAAGAGACCCACCGACTGAAAATATCGCCGACTGCCAGAAGCTCAGATTGTTCGTCCGGGCAAACTCATAATATAGCATCCCGGCCAGGGCGTGAGTCCAGTTCAGGTAGAAGGCGTTGGAATCAAACCGCAGGGCTTCGGTGGTAAAAAAACGTCGTTTCTGGTCGGCCCAGGTCAACTCATACTGCCAGTCTTCTATGAAGCGGGAGTACTTGATCCAATAACGGGCCTGGGAATAAGACATCAGCATGGCCAGTTCCAGACCGGCCCGGCCCCAGCGCGGCCGATAGTTTCTGGCCCGCTCAAATTCGGGGACCGGCAGCAGAAAGGCGCTGGACTGATTCCCGTTGTTTTCGAAGAGCGAAAAGAGGAGAGGATGAGGTTGGGGATCGCCGCGGGCGCCGGTTGGATTGTTCCTGGCGGAAGAAGCAAGCGAAAATCCGGCCACGAAATTTTCCACAGTTTTCCGGTTATCTTTTCCGGTTCTGGCGGCGAAAGCCCGGACTGAAAGCAACAGGACAATGATCAGCAGCCAGGCGGTCCTTCTGATATATCCTTTAAACATGCTGTTTCTTTCCGACCTGAATTTTTCTCTATAAAAACCGAGGCCGGCTTTTCAGTCATTAAGAATACTCTGACCCTTATAGCCTGTCAACCTGGCTCCGGCCATGGCCGGACCGGCTCTGCCGTCCGCCGCTTAACTGCCGGGTTGCTCTTTCAGTTCTTCCAGAAAGGCCACCGCTCTCCTCAGATGCGGGATGACGATGGAACCGCCTACCACCAGGGCGATGGAGAAGGTCTCGAACAGCTCCTCCCGGCTGGCGCCTTTCTCCATGGCCTGGATAATATGATAGGAAATGCAGTCGTCGCAGCGCAGAACCATGGAGGCTGCCAGCCCCATCAGCTCCTTGGTTTTTTCGTCCAGGGCTCCGGCCCGGTAGGTCTGTTCGTCCAGGCCGAAAAACCTTTTGATTTCCAGGGTTCCCTGTTCCAGGATCTTCCGGTTCATTTCCTGGCGGAAACGGACAAATTCTTCGTATCTGCCCACGCAGTCCTCCTTCAGCCCGGAGGCCGGAAGCGGCTCCCGGGCGGCTTGAATCGATAGTTCGACCAGATTATAACTCAGGTCGGCCGGAGATAAGAGATGACCCGGGGAAATATTTTTAAGCGCCGAATGCAGGCTGTCCGGCCCCGGCCGCCATTTTGAAAAAAATTTCTTCTTCTTATATGATACCGAAAGACAAAAATGAGCATTCGGCTAAACTTCACTCAGGCCGGAAGAGCTGTGGTTATTCCGGTTATGCTGGCCTGCCTGGCTGCCCTTCTTTCCTGCAGCCAGCCTGCAGACGGTTCCGGTCAGAAAACCAGTTGTCTGATTATAACCATAGATACCCTGAGAGCCGACCGCCTGTCTTCCTTCGGCTCGACCAGCGTCAGCACGCCCGGTATCGACCGGATAGCGGCTGAAGGCTTCAAGTTCACCCGGTGTTTTGCTCACACCGTGACCACCCTGCCTTCCCACGCCAACATCTTCCTGGGGGTATTGCCGCCCAATCACGGTGTCCATGATAACGCCAATTTTGTGGTCCCGCCGGGACTTCCCACCCTGGCCGAAATTTTCCGGCAGTCGGGTTACGAAACGGCCGCTTTTATCGGCGCTTATCCGCTTGACCGGCGGTTCGGTCTCGACCGGGGTTTTTCCCTTTATGATGATGACTACGGAACGCAGGATTTCAGCCGGCCGACCTTTGTGGAGAGGCCGGCCTCGGAGGTGGTTGACCGGGCGCTAGGCTGGCTGAAGACGGTTTCTGGTCCCTGGTTTCTCTGGGTTCACGTCTTTGACCCCCATTATCCCTATTCGCCTCCGGAACCGTTCCGTTCCGCTTATGCCGAGAATCCTTATGATGGAGAAGTGGCCTATGTCGACCGGGAGCTGGACCGACTTTTTTCTTTTCTCAGGCAAACCGGTCTTATCGACCGGACGGTGATCATCCTGACCGGCGACCACGGCGAATCGATGGGAGAGCACGGGGAGAAGACACATGGCTACCTGGCCTATAATTCCACCCTTCACGTTCCCTTAATTGTCCGGGCTCCCGGTTTTAAGGGAGGTCAGAGCCAGGCGGCGCCGGTTTCCCATGTCGACATTTTTCCCACAGTTTGCGATTTGCTGGGCCTGAAGAAACCGTCCGGCCTCCAGGGGAGGTCTTTGCTCCCGGCCCTGAAAGGAAAAAAGCTGTCCGGCGAGAAGATTTATTTCGAATCACTGTATCCGTATTACAGCCGGGGCTGGGCTCCCATCACCGGTTATATTGATTATCCTCTTAAGTTCATAGATTCTCCGCTCCCCGAACTCTATGACCTGGAAAAGGATTTTAAGGAACTCAACAATCTGGCTCCCGGTCGCGACCTGAAGAAAGAGCGTCAGCTGCTGGCTGCCCTAAGCCGGGCGGCCTCCGGGCCGGAAGCGGAAGCGGCCAGAGTTTCTCCGTCGAGAGAGAGCCTGGAGAGGTTGAGGAGCCTCGGTTATCTGGGAGGCCAAACGGCCGCCAGGCAGGATTTCAAACCGTCCGATGATGTCAAAAGCTTTTTGCCTTATGAAAACCGGGCCGAAGAGGCCATGACCCTGTTTCATCAGAAGGGTCGGGTCCAGGAAGCTATTGATCTGCTCCAGGCTAACCTCCGGGAAAAAGAAGACCATGACCTGTCCTACAGCTACCTTTCTTCGCTCTACCTGGAAACCGGCCGACCCGGAGAAGCCCTGGGGGTCCTCAGGCGGGGACTGGAAAGGTTGCCCGGTAACTATACGATATTTCTGGCCTACATCAGCACCCTGCTGCAACTCGGGCAGTATGAGGAAGTGGTCGGGTCGGCTGACCGGGTCCGGTCTTTCCCCCAGGCTCAGAACGACCCTGAGATCTGGAATTCTCTGGGGGCGGCCTTAATCGGGCTGGGAAGGCACGAGGAAGCGCTGGAGTTTCTGGAAAAAGCGCTGGCTGTCGACCCTGATTTTCCGGCAGCCTTAAGCAACCGGGGGCTGGCCCTGTTGATGAAAGCCCGTCTGGAAAAAAACCGCCCGGCCCTGGAAAAGGCGATTGACAGTTTCAAGGAAGCTATTGCTAAGAACCAGGCTTATGCTCCTGCCTATAACGGCCTGGGAGCCGCTTACAAGACGGCCGGGAATACCGAGGCGGCCATTGCCACCTGGCTGCAGGCGCTGCAGGTTGACCCCGGACTGAACCAGGTCCTCTATAACCTTGGTTTTGCCTTTCTGGAAAAGGGCGAAAAAGAAAGGGCCCGGGAATATCTGCTGAAGTATAAAGACAGAGTCTATCGGTTTCTGTCTCCGGCTGAACAGCGGGAGCTGGATGAGCTGATAAAAAGAACGCGATAGGAAGCCTCTGGCTTCAACCCGAAATTTGTACGAGAAGGAGCAGAGAAAAATGTCCTTTGATCTTTCGGGAATGGCTGCGCGCCTTGATAAACTGTATGAATTCGACCGTCAGCCGGTTAGCCCCGATAAGTTCAAAAAGGGCGCGCTGTTTGCCGGCGTCTTTGCCGGCGAACATGTGGCCGCCACGGAATTTGTGATCGGGGCTTTCTTTGTCCTTCACGGGATTAAGGCCGCTGACCTGATTTTCGGCCTGCTGGTCGGAAATATGCTGGCGGTGTTGAGCTGGGCTTTTATCTGCGCCCCGATCGCCGTCGATACAAGGCTGACTCTCTACTGGTATCTGCGGAAGATTGCCGGGCCCGGGGTGATGGTCATATACAACCTGGCTAACGCTTTTCTTTATTGCATCTTGGCCGGAGCAATGATCTCAGTCTCAGCCACCGCGGTCGGACTCGCTTTCGGGATGAAGGTGCCGGGCCTCAATGACATCTGGCCGGCGAATGCGTTGTGGGTTGTCGTCTGCCTGGCCCTCGGGCTTCTTTTTACTCTGCTGGCGATTCTCGGCTTTGAAAAGCTCAGCCGGTTTGCCGAAGTGGCCTCTCCCTGGATTTTTCTGGTTTTTATCGCCGGAGCTCTGGTTACCCTGCCGAAACTGGGAGTGCGGGCTGATTTTTCCAATTTCTGGGAGGCGGCCACGACGAATGTCTGGAACGGAGTGGCTGAAGCCGGACAGGAGAAATTCGGTTTTCTGCATGTGATGTTTTTTGCCTGGTTCTGCAACCTGGCCATGCACATCGGCCTGTCCGATATGGCTCTTTTCCGCTATGCCAGGAAATGGACTTATGGTTTTTATTCGGCCTTCGGCATGTATTCAGGGCATTTCTTAGCCTGGATCTGCTCGGGCATCATGGTGGCGGCCATCGGCCGGGAGATGCATCCGGGTAAAATGGCCTTTGAAGCCCTCGGGCTGGCCGGAGCCGCGGCCGTAATGCTGGCTGGCTGGACGACGGCCAACCCGACGCTGTACCGGGCGGGACTGGCTCTTCAGACGGTTACCGGCTGGCCGCGCTGGAAAATAACGCTGACCGCCGGCCTGGTGACCTCAAGCCTATCCTGCTTTCCGCTCTTTTTTATGAAGCTTCTCGATTATGTGGCGATTTACGGGCTGGTGCTGATGCCGGTGGGGGCGGTGGTTTTTGCTGAACACTGGCTCTTGCCCCGGCTGGGAATTCCCCGCTATCTGGCGGAGAGGCGAAAAAAGGTTTTTAACTGGAAGATTCTTCTGGTCTGGGGCGGCAGCCTGATTTTTGCTTTTCTTCTACCTATCCATCTTTATTTTCGCTGGTTGCCGGGTTATTTGTTTGCGCTGGCTTTTTATATACTGTTGAACCTTCCTGAAAAAAGGTCAATCGAAGCAAAGGAAACAGCAGATGTTAATTAAGCTTTCAAGAATATTTTCTGTGGCCGCTTTATTAGCCTGCCTGGCCCTGTCCTGGTGGCATTTTAAGGGAGGAATCGAGACGACTTCTTTTAAGCAATGGTTTCTGGTGCTGAGCATCGTTTATTTTGCGGCCGCGGTGTTTTCAGTAAGGAAAAGCTCGAAGACATAGAATACCCCTATTCTCATCTCACGAAATCCGGTATAGGGGAACAGGCAGTGCCTCGTTTGAAAAACTCTTTCTGATTTTTCACCCGGTGGTGCGCGCGATTTGCTTACGAACAGAGTACGAAGACATTCAGGCGGAAAGGTTATAGCGCCATCAATTCATTCAGCCCTGAGATCCGGCCGGCAGCTGAAAAAAGTTTCAGCTTCAACCTGCTGGCGCGTTATCAATTTCTTTTTTTTAGCTACTGGAAACCGGACCTTTCCCCTCCGGGCGCAGATCCAGTCCCAAAGCGACAGTTTCCGACCAGAAGAGTTTATTCTCCCTCCAGTGCGAACACGTACCGGCCGGAGCCGGCTTTTATGATGAAGTTACCGCCCTTCTGCTGGACATCTTCTATTCCTGGAACTTTTTTCTGCAATCGGTTTTCCGCCCAGATAAGCTCTCCGCTTTCGCTCAGTTTCAGATTTCTCAGCTTGAACACCGGGATGTATATTTCAGCCTGGCTGCCCATCGGGATGGCCACTTCGACGATGATTTTACGGTCTGCTCTCTGCCACGAACAGCTTACCGGACCGTTAATGGTGTAAATTGAACCGGAAGCGTGAGTGAGATCCCGCACCATCTGGGGCCTGATGATTAATTTGCGGAAAGCCTGAGAGTCCGGAGCCGGGTTGATTCCGGCCAGCGCCCGGTAAAACCAGGCTCCTACCGACCCGAACATCGGATGGTTGTGGGAATTCATCGAAGGTCCCTCTCGCTTCTGCCAGAGTTCCCAGAGAGTGGTGGCGCCGTTTTTGATCATGTAGCCGTAGCTCGGGAAGTCGGTTCTGGTGAGGATGTCATAAGCCAGGTCAGAATTCCCGAAAGCGGTGATCACGTCGAAGATGTACTTCGTTCCGATGATCCCGGTCGTCAGGTGTGAATCGTGTTTGTAGACCAGGTCGTTGAACAGATTTCCCCAGACGCTTCCCCGGAGATTTTCGGGCACAAGGCCGATAAAAAGAGGCAGGGCGTTGGCTGTCTGGCTGCCTCCGGCATAGTTTCTGGTGACCGGGTCGAAGTAAGTCCGGTGGAAGGCATCCTTTATTTCTGCCAGCAATTTCTCATACTGGTCAGCTTCTGCCTGACGTCCGAGCACTCTGGCCGCATCAGCCAGAATCTTTACGTCGTAATAATAATAAAATGAGGAAACCAGACTTCCGGGACATTTATCTATGGCTACCCAGTCGCCATAGTGGCTGAATTTCACCAATCCGCCTTCGGCTTTGCTCCTTAAAAATTCCACGTATTTTTTAAGTCCGTCGTAATGCTCCTCGAGGATTCTCCGGTCGCCATAATACTGATACATATACCAGGCGATTAACGGATAGGCGGTTCCCCAGGCCGGGTCAGCCGGACGGGAACCCCAGACATGGGGAACGGTGTCGGTGATAGAGCCGTCTTCACCCTGAATATCCCTGATGTTGCGTAGAAAATTCGTATGGAAAGCGGCCATATCAAAATTCATCATGGCTTCTTCCGCTGTGACTTGAGCGTCGCCCATCCAGCCCATGCGCTCGTCGCGCTGGTCGCAATCGGTAGGAATGCTGTGGAGATTGGTCTTCTGGCCCCAGAGAATTATTCTCTGAATGTCGTTGATGATTTGTTTAGAACAGGAAAAGCTTCCGACCGGAGAGACGGCGGTATGCACCAGGCGCGCCCGGACGGAATCAATCTTCGGCGTTCCCGGATAACCGGTAACTTCGATGTAGCGAAACCCGTGGTAAGTGAAGCGTGGCTCCCAGACTTCTTCTCCCTCGCCCTTAAGAATGTAGCGGTCTTCAGCCCGGGCGGAGCGGAGGTTTTCCTGGTTGATCATTCCGTTATCATAGAGGAGCTCGGCGAAGCGCAGGCGAACTTCTGCGCCGCGCGGTCCCCGCACCCGGAGCTCCGCCCAGCCGCTGATGTTCTGGCCCAGGTCAAACACATAGACCCCGGGCGCCGGATTGGTCATCACCAGCGGGACGATCGTGTCGACCACTTTGATCGGGGGCATCAGCTGAGCCGAGAGAACTCCTCCGGGGGCTTTGGCTTTTGCCGCCGGTTTCCAGCCCTTCTCCTGAAAATCAGGAAGGTCCCAGCCGGGTTGTTCCAGCCGGGCATCGTAAGTTTCTCCATGATAAATGCTGTCCTCAAGAATCGGTCCCCGGGCGGTTTTCCAGGAAGTGTCGGAGTGAACTTCCATCAACAGGCCTTCCTCACCTTCGATGTAAAGCTGAAACAGCAGAGCGCGGAATTTATACCAGCCTTCGCCCAGGATTACTCCGATGGCGTTCCGGCCTTTTTTAAGAAGCTGAGTTACATCGTAAGCGACATACAGGACTCTTCTGGAATAGGTGGTCCAGCCGGGGTCGAGCACGTGGTCGCCGACTTTCTGTCCGTTAATCCTCAGCTCGTAGTATCCGAGCCCGGCGATGAAGGCGCGCGCTCGTTTTGGAGATTCGGGAAGGTTGAATTCTTTGCGGAAAAGGTTTTCTCCGCCTATCCATTCGCCCTTCCAGTCAGAAGGGGAGAAAAGTCCGGTGTCAAACCGGGCCACCTGGCTCCAGGGACTTTCCTGGCCGCTGGCGTCCCAGAAGCGCACCTTCCAGTAATAGGTGCGGTTGCTCTCGAGCGGTTTGCCCTGATACACAATCTGAATTGAAGAGTCCGTATTGACCTTGCCCGAATCCCAGAGATCGCCCCGCTCGGCGGACGGTGAAGAGGAGACGATCAACTGAAAAGCCGTCTGCTTCTGGCCTCTTTGAGGATGGTTGTTTTTCCAGAAAAACCGCGGTTTTGGAGTATCAACCCCGAGTGGATTTACCAGATACTCCACTCGAAGGTCACAGGGTGTGGAGGGTCCGGCCTGGTTTTCATCGTTCAGGGCAGTGCCGATTGTCTCAGCGGCTAAAACTGCCGGAAGAATAAGGGAAATCATAAATATGCCGGTTATCAAAAGCAGGAAGGGGGCCTGATGTCGATCTGGCATATTTTTTCGGACAAGAGCCTTTCCCTGTTTTTTGAGACGGTTTTTCGGGCTTGATGTCATGTCTGACCTCCTGGCTATTTTATTTCCGGTTCGCCAGAAAATTTTTCAATAAAAATTTGAAATAGAATTTCAAAAAAATTTCACCTGGCCACAACCTTGAAAGTTGTTGCGCCCAAGACTTCTTTTCCGCCCATCCAGTGGGCCCTTACCACTTTAACCGTTGCGGTTCCGGTTTTAATCGCTTTCAGAGGAAGTAAGGCCAGGCTCAACCGACTTAAAAAATTGTCTTTCAGGGTAAATAGCCTGACGTCTCTGTCTTCCTCACCATCAGGTTCTATGGAGTCTCCTTCCAGATAGGCTAAGGTGCGATAACTTTTAGTGTCTTCTCCGGTATAGGTAAAATTAAATCTGTCCCCGAGAAATACTTCTCCGTCCCTGGAATAGTAAAGACGGAATTCTTTTGCTTTTTCCTGTCCACTAGCATCCCGGCCAGAAACCGCAACTTCATTCCATCCGCTTCTGAAATCCGGGGTTACCGAAAGAAGGTGAATGCCTTCGCTGATTTCTTTCGTGGAAAATTCCTGCTTTTTCCCGTTAACCTGAATATTCCAGTCGGTGAAAAAAGCGGAATAGAAATTTAGGTTTCTGTTATTCAGGATGATCTGGTTGTCTGCTGTATCGAGAAGGAGGAGGTTTCCGGAAGATTTAAGTTCATACCTGGCTCTCTGGCTTACCCTTTCCTTTTTTGAAATCAGGATTACTTCCAGGTTCTTTTCTCCCGGATTGCCCGCGTAGACATAAAAGCTTCGGTCATAATAGCCACCGCCGAAGCCGCCGCCTCCTTCCCGGCAGCTGGCTTCTTTTCCATTCACCAGAAACTTTATCTCCGGATGCTCAAAGTCCATCGAGTAGCTGATTTCGACATAAAGGCAGATAGGTTCTATTTCGCCGTTCAGGGGCCAGCTGCGGATTTCTTTGATTATTAATTTTTCAGAAGCAAAAGAAAAACCTGCGGCGGCCAGGAGGGATAGGCATATCAGCGCAAATGAGAATCTTAAAAAGCTTTTTTTCTTATTATTCATGCCTTTTTAATCCTTTCCGTGATTTTTATATTTAACTTCGTCTGTCAGTGTCAAGCAAATAAACGGGACATTCTAGGTTTCAGGTCGAAAGTTTTTAAGCAAAGGGCTTTAATTTTGGAGAGAATTCAGCCGGCGGGAGGCTGGCTGGAACTTCCGCCGGCCAGGCGGGCAGGCAAAATTTCTTTTTTCTGACCGGGGAGAGGATTTCTTCTGTTAAAAATTTTCAGCCGGCAACACTTTCCGCTGGAGAGAATCGTTTTCCCGGTACTTTCAGGTTCGATGGGCTGAAAAAGGCTTTTTACAGAGAAAAAGGGTATATCGCAAGTCAGGGGCTGCGGTTTTGGGGACGGTTAAAAGTTAAGGGCATATGGAGTGTTAAGGACAGGAAAAATCAAGATACTTTCCAGATTTTCAGGAGGAAATTCCGGAAGGCCGGCCGCCGGGCGGCCCGGGTCATCTTGACTGAAAACAGGGTTTTCTGTATATTAATGGAGCGCGTGGGGCTGTAGCTCAGTTGGGAGAGTACGTGACTGGCAGTCACGGGGTCGCCGGTTCGAGCCCGGTCAGCTCCACCATTTTTTTAATACCCCGATTTTCCTGCCTGTAATTAAACCCTTGACCATGGCCAGGTCACCGGTTTGCCGGTTATTTCACGCTAATTTCCGGTCGGGTTCAGGACTGACTTCCAGCCTACCGGGCGGCTATGTTGTGTCAGCCATTGCCTCGACTGCCCCTATTTTTGAGAAAAATCAAGAGTCCATTCCGGTTTCTGACAGCTTCATTTTTTGTTTGCCGGCCAGCATCATGATGACGGTAATCAGGGCAAAAACCACCTTGCGGGCGCGCCTGACCAGACCCAGGCTCAGACCGACGGCTGCCGGATAGCCAACCGTGGTGGCGGCCAGCAGACTGGCTCCCTCAGCCGCGCCCCACTGCCCTGGAATCAGGAAGAAGGCAGTGTTGATGATCACCACGAACACGGACATGAACAACACCTTCACCAGGGGGGCGGGCCAGTTCAGGGCCCGGAGAATCACGTAAACCTCCAGCACCCCCAGCCAGCGCGAGGCAAAGTGGAGGAAAAAGGCTGCGGCCAATTTCAGCCTGGAATGCCTGAAAAGGGTGCGCATGTTGCGGTCAAACTGCCTCAGGATTTCTTCCTTTTCCAGAAACCATTGCCGGCCTCGGGGGAAAATCCGGGCCAGCCGGTGCAGAATTCCATGCACCCCTTTTAGCTGCAGGATGATCATGACTGCAATGACGACGGTAATGCTGGCCAGGACCATCAAACCGGAAATTTTATATTTTTCCGGAATTTTCAGGTAAATGACGGAAATAAAAAGCCCGCTGGTGAGAAAGACCAGAGAGGCAAACGATTCTATCGTCTTGTCGAAAAGGATCCCGGGAATTCCTTCCCGGAAGGGACAGAACCGCCTGATGATAACAGCCCGGGCGGCTTCGCCCCCGACGTTGGCCGACATCGGCACCAGGGTGGTGATGCCGTCAGCCATTATTCTGGCTCTCAGCAGGGTCCCGAATGTAACGGGCTGGAAAGCGCTCTGGACTATGGCCCAGGCCGCCGACTGCAGAAAAATCCAACCCAGGGCTATCAGGCAGGTTAGAAAAAAATAATAACCTACCTGGCGGATGTTGACCCAGACCTCTTCCGGGCCGACCCGGTGTATAAGAACAGCCAGCAGAAGTAAACCCAGAGCGGTCAGAATAATTCTGGTCAACCGCTTTTTATTTTTCTTGTTCATTTATTTATTACCGCAGCTCAGCTTGATCCTCCCGGCTTTCTGACTCCGGAGCCCGGGGGCAGGTTATCTTCTTTAACCTTGCTCATCCCTTAAGCTTCAATCCGGGCCTGCGGCCCGGAGCTTGAATCATAGTCAAAAGATAATTTCAATAAGTATAAGACAAGGCTGGAGGGCTGTCAAAATCAGGCCGGATTTCCGGCCGAGGGCCTCGGTTTCCAGGTCGGGGCAGCCGGGGCCGGGGCAGAAACGAGATTAAAAGCAATTCGGTTTCTGCCGGGCTTTTGTTCTCAATAACCAGTCTGACCGGATTATCCTTTTTTCTCTTTTATAAATTAATGGTAAGACGGCTTTCGGCTTTAATCTCGGGCTGGCTCTCGGATGAGACCCGGAGCAGAAGGACTGCCTGCTTCGAGCAATTTTCCCCGGACAGGACGTAAACAGTGATTTCTTTTTCCCGGCCGAAGGGCACCGCCACCAGGCTGTTGGCCAGTTTGGCCTGCCAGCCTTCTCCTTCCACCGAGAGGCTCAAACGATAAAGGTCCTGATTCACAAGTCCGGTCGCGACGGATGGATGGACTGTCTGGTCGATCGGGGCCGGGGTGCCTGTATTCTTTATCAAAAATGGAATGCGGAGCAAGCCCTGTTTCATGGCCTGTTTTGATTTAAGGGTCTGGCGCGGGGCTTTGACCTGGAGGCCTCTTTTCTGGGGGCCGGAACCATCGAGGGAGCGGACGGCCAGAGTGTAGGACAGGATGCCGTCTTTATTGCTTTTCAGGTCAACCACGTAGAAGTGCAGCCTGTTAGGTTCATCACGGTATTCATAGCTGCTTCCGGAGTCCGGTCCGGCGTGGAAAAGAGCGTCGTTGAGCTGGCGGTAATCGGCGATAGTCCGCATCACTTTATCGCCGCCGGGACTGAAGTAGTCGACCTGGTTTATGTCTTCGGGGTGAGCGTCTATAACCCAGATGTAGCTGTTAAAGGCATTCGGGCCGCCGTTATTTCCGCGCAGGTTGTCCTTATTCTTAGCGATCAGAACGCCGCTGTCGGGACAGAAGGAATCAAAGCCTATCCGCTGGACCACCTCCATTGAGTAAAAATTATAATTCGGAATTCCAGGGGAAAGCGGATTGGCGGCCGGGTCGTCGGGGGGAGTCCGGTCGCCGGGTTCAGAGCCGTCAAGTCTGACCACCAGGCCGGTATAAGTGCCGGGGAGAGGGTCCACCGCCCGGGCGGTAACTTCTGCCACCACCAGCCCTGACCTGGCCAGACCTTCCCGGCTGAGCGTTAGAAGCTGGCCCTCGTCGATGAAGCCGCAGGCCATCCGGTTTCTGATCATCAGTCCCGGGGGCCCGGCGGCGCCGGCCACGGGAGGCACAACCCAGCGCTGGTGGGGACCGCCGGGTCCGTTGAAGCAGCCCCTATCCATCAGGTCCCAGGTTCCGACGGCTGCCCGTCGGTAGGGCTGAACATAAGGATTATTGTTGAGGTCGGGCAGACGGAAGGCGAAATGTCCCAGCTCATGGGCAATGGTGCCGGAGTTTTCGCCCTGGCGCATTGAAGATAATCCCCACTGCTGGGAGCCGGCTAACCAGCTGGTCCATTCGACATAGCGGGTGGGCACCCAGCGCGGCCTTTCCGGATTCGGATTGCCCCATTCAGCCGGGATGTCGTCCTTGCTCTTGAATTTCATTATGCCGAATTCCATCCAGACGCCTGTTTCGTCGTAGCCGGCGTAGATGCGGAGAACGGCATCATATTCCTGGCGCAGGTCCCGGCCGACATCATTGACCCAGAGCTCATCACAGTCTCTTTCCAGGCGTCCGGCGGCTTCGCTTCCGTCAGGAGTGTATTTATTCTGCCCGTATTCGTTAAGGCCATACCACCAGTAAGGTTTCGGCATGCGGTATGGGCCGTAGGCATCAACCTGAGTCAATCCGAATTTTCCGCGCGATACCTCCATCCAGTAGTGATGGATATTCAGGCCGCGGTTGTGCGGAGTCGGTTTGGTGAAAAAGTCGGCGTAAAACTGCGGGACCTGCTCGCGTGGAATGGGGTCTATCTGTGGATTGCCGAAGGGGTCCGAACCTTTCGGCCTGGTGATTACAAACGGCTGGTCGGGAAAATCAACGGCCACCACCGCCAGCTTAAACCCGCGCTCTGGTTTGAGCGTGGGGTCGCCCCAGTTTTTTCCGGGAAGCGGCCGGTAATCAGCCCAGGTCATCTCGTCCTGGTCCTGGACTCTCTGGGGGTCGATCGGCGGCGGCAACTGGGGGCGGCGGCTGTCGGAAAAGAGCAGGGGAGAGACCAGGATGACCGCCGTCAGCAGAAAAATTGATAGGAAAATGAACAGGAATAACTTTCTCGCCCGGGACGGGCGTTTTTTTCCTGTATGTGAAATTCCCGCCGGAAAGGACATGATTACCTCCTGAAAAGAAAATTCAAACAGCGCTATTCCCAGCTAAGATATATTAGATATCAGTTCAAGGTCAAGAAAGATTTTTTCTTATAACTGGGTATCTGACGGTTGTTTCTTTTGCCTTTTTGATGGGTAATTTTTTTCCGGTTATGCTAAAAGTGCTTTTTTCGTGGGGAGCCTTTGTTCTGGCTGGCGTCAG